>Ga0315270_10000004_pt1 | contig 130391 bp, 135 predicted proteins | sample C1_bottom_MG_FD_204932 | JGI IMG/M metagenome (GOLD analysis project Ga0315270, IMG submission 204932) | Sediment microbial communities from Yellowstone Lake, YNP, Wyoming, USA - C1_bottom | ecosystem: Environmental > Aquatic > Freshwater > Lake > Sediment | place: USA: Wyoming | collected... | reverse complement strand
TTATGTGACGCTGAACGTCAGTGGCTTCCAAGGACATGGGTCAGGCTTTGGTTGTTTTGTTTTCCAGAATAAAAAGGGTCAGGCTTTGGCTATTGTGTTATTTATCAGGCCACCAAAATTTAGGCTGTCTCAGGTATTTAGACTTGTTCGCTTTTTCTGCTGCGGGTGGACGGTTCAGGCGGCCTGTTTCAAGTTCTGGGAATCGCTCGTCCATGGTGAGGGCATCTCTATTGATTCACAAAAGACGCGCGAATTGACCTTGCGCCGTGAGAAGCGCAACCGCTTTTTTGTCGAAGGAAACGAAGGTTTCTCCGCCGAGCCAGTTCCCCTCGTAGGCAATGGCGCCATCGGCGAAATCCCCGCCTGCTTCGAGCATCGACAGGCCAGCCTCTACGGCGGGTCTGTTCACTTCCACGTTTGCGGTGGCAAGTAGTGCGCGGATTGCGGTGGCCGCGTCGGATGGTTGGAAGTTGTAGACCCTGAGCAGCACCCACACAAATTCACACAGGCACGGCAGCGCGACTGCGATCAATTCGGCATCGGTTAAGACCTTGGCGGCGACGCTCGCTTGCGCGGGATCGTCACGCACGACAGCACGAACAAGGACGTTGGTATCGACAGTGACCTTCATTTTTTTCCAGCCCAAGCTTGCGCGGTTGCCGCGTTGATTTCGTCAATGGTGGCAACTTTTTTCGTCCGGCCCGCGAGCAATCCGACGAAGCCGTCAATCGTTCCGGTCGGCCGCGCTGCTCTGAGTATGCCCCGACCATCTGGTAGTAAATCCAACTCGATCTTTTCCCCCGGCTTGATGCCGAGGTGTTGCAGCACGTCTTTTCTAAACGTCACTTGTCCCCGTGCGGTAACGGTCAATGTGGTCATGGCGATGCCCTCGCAGTCTATTGGTGTATCAAAGTGTAATGCAGATTAACCTTACTTTCAATGCCTGGGAAAAGGGAAAAGGGAAAAGGGAAAAGGGCTAGGCTTTGGTTGTTGTGTTATTTAGTTATCCGCGCGCCTGCCAATTCGATAACATCGTCCAGGACGAGTGGGCAGGGACGTTCGTTGTGGCTGGCGCCATTGACAACGGCAACGAGGCTTTGGTTGTTTTGTTTTCCACACACTGCTTTGCTTGACCCATGGTCAGAAAGCCATCACAAAAATTACTATTTGCCGATGAGGGCAGACGCTTTTTCACGAATCTGGGCTAACTCGTTGGGAGATATTTTCCCTTTGTGGCTAGCTTTGCGCGCAACCCAATCGAGATTTTTTATTTGATCGGAAAGCACAACACTGGGGCGGGTGCCCGCAATCGAAACCTCGAATGGGTAGCCCTTAACTTGAGTGGTCATTGGGCAACACAACATAAGGCCAGTTTTGCCGTTGTAAGTTGCGGGGCTGACTACAACTGCCGGCCGGTGCCCTGCTTGCTCATGCCCAGCCTGCGGATCGAAATGCAGCCAAACGATGTCGCCTGCCTCGGGTACGTAGTGACGAACCATCACAAAAGTTCATTTCCGACAGGTGCACCGAAATCAACCTCGGTGTGTAGGTTTTCCGGCGTTATACCAGCAAGTAAATGCGCAAGGCCGTATTCATTGGTGCGAATTGGTTCGATGATGATGCGACCGCCTTCTTCACGAATATCGACCGGATCGTCCAAGACCAAGTGAGCGGATTCCATGATGCCGCTCGGGATGCGAACGGATGCACTGTTGCCCCACTTTTTTACGGTAACACGCATGATCATCTCCAATGTTGATCCAATGTCGATACTCTACTGGGGAAGCATGGGAGTGTCAACATTGTTGATACTTCGGAAATGGGAACTGGGCCAGGCTTTGGTTGCTGCAAGAAAATAAGGGTTTTTGGTTATCGTATTATTTTTCTAAAGCTCGCTAATTTTGGTTCACAAGGGTAACGAATCAAGAAAACACCCTCACTTAATCAAATCCAATCATTATGATTAAATTAGATTTATCCATCATGTTAGGGCGCACCATTTTCAGTCGCACTCTTGCGCCAATACTTCTGCCGCCCATTGGTTCAAGCTTTTGCCGTGCGCCTCCGCCATCATGGCTGCATGCGCGTGGACTTCTGGCGGGATCCGCAGCATTAGCTTGCCAGAATAGGGTTTTTGGGGCGGGCGTCCCAGTTTCTTGGACATGGCGAGATAATCATTTACCGCTTCCTTGAAAGCGTGCACCAGCTCATCTACGGTTTCGCCGTGGAAGGTTACGATGTCGGCAATGCCGGTGATTCTCCCAAAAAAAACCCGGTCTTCGGCATCGAAATCTATATGGGCTGCGTAACCCTTGTGCGTCAGTGGTTTGCTCATGGCTTAACTCCTGCTAATTCGAGAAATTCGCGCGCAGCGCGCAACTGATAACGCTTGGCTTCCTTGCCAGGGTGGGGGCGATGGAAGTCGATGCGTTTATTATCAAGTACAAACGCTACGCGGGAACCATTGCCTTCTACAAGCTGAGCGCCAATAGCTACAAACAAGGTTTCGACCTTCCGCCATTCCAGCGTTGCGGGAACTGGCGTGGAGAAAATGGTTTGTAGCGTCTTGCGATGGGCGCTATTCATTTAATATTGATATCATAAAAAGATATCATGTGCCAGGGTTATTTTGAGATAGCAAAAGTGTGAGAAGGGGCGGGTATTTGCACAGCTAGGTCAATCGCGACAAAACATTGGCGGTGAATAAATAGCAAATGTGGTGTCGAACAATGTTCGGGAGTTTTTCCGGGTGCTGGAACTGAGATGGGTAAATTGGGCGGAGTAGCCAACGACTACATCGCCAAGAACTTCATCCGCACCCCAGCCAATTCGATCACATCGTCAGGGGTGATTGGGCAGGGGCGTTCATTGATCGTAGCGCCGTTGACGATGGGGAATTGGCCTTGCACGTGGTTGATAAAATAGCTGTGGTGATGGCGCTTGATGATGGCGACCTGCACGCCCTTTTTACCAAGTGAGGTGAGTGGTTTCGCCAGTGGGATTTCAATGCCAGCCTGCTTGCCGTTGAGAATTTTCAGGGCATAGTGCAGGGGTTGCGTTGACGTATCCGTGGCAGTGGTTACTGCGGATGTTCGCCGCGCCTTGATCTCCGGTGACACGGTAGTGGGAAACGGCTCCACATTGGTCGGCGCATCCAACGCCGGTGGCGCTTCCGGGTCGAGTTGCTTGCCGGCGAAGGGGCTGCGGATCAGCATGGTTTTTTCCAGCTCGGGCTCGATGTGCGCGGTCTTGCCTTCGAAATATTTCAGGTGGAATTTGCCGATCTCGATTACGTCGCCGTTTTTTAGGGGCTGTTTCTCGACGGGCTTGCCGTTGACCTTGGTGCCGTTGGTGCTACCGCTGTCTTCCAGGATGAGTTGATTGCCGACGCGCACCAGGGCGGCGTGGTCTCCGGACACGGCCAGGTTATCGATGGCGATGTCGTGATGCGGACGGCGGCCGATGCTGATGCGCGGTTTGGTGATTTCGTATTCTTTCACCATTTCGCCGTTGAAGCTCAAGACGAGTGATGCCATGTCACTACTCCTAAATCAAGCGAATAAACGTTTACTCATCGATTGTAAAAATCCGCTACGCACGGGGAAAAGTTTGCACACTTTCACCAGCGCCACGCTGATATTGTCGCGCCCGCCGTGGTCGTTGGCTAGTTTCACCAAGGACTGCGCAGCTTGCGCCAAGTGCTTGCGCTGCAAGTCGATGGTGTCGCGGATGTCGTCGGCGCTCGCCATGTCGGTCAGGCCGTCGGAGCACAGCAGATAAATGTCGTCTACCTCTACAGGATAGCTATTTATTTCCGGTTCGACTTGCGGATCTACGCCGAGGGCACGCGTCACCAAGTTTTTATGCTGGAAATTTTCCAGCTCGTAGGGCGAGAGCACGCCCAGATCAATTTCTTCCTGCAGCAAGGAATGGTCGAGTGTTAATTGCTTGAACTGTTCGCCGCGTAGCCGGTACAGGCGCGAATCGCCGATATGCGCGCACAGCAACTGATTGTCGTGAAACAGCGCCAGCACCAAGGTCGTGCCCATGCCGGCATATTGTGTTTGTGAGGTCGCCGCTTGATACACCGCCGCATTGGCCTTGGCTACTTCCTCGCGCACGATGGTCTCCATGTCTGGTTGCGCCAAATCGGGCGCATCGAGGCGCTCTATTAAGCCTTGCATTAAAAGCTGCACCGTCATGCTGCTGGCGACATCACCGGCGTTATAGCCGCCCATACCATCGGCCAACAGCGCAACACCATGTGCAACGTCGATGGCCACGCAATCCTCGTTGCGTTCGCGCAAACGGCCGGTATCGGTGGCCACGCTCATGGCGAGTGCCTTACGCAAACTGATGCTCCGAAAATTCAAAACCTCTTTGCAAGCGGATACCTTCGGTTGTTTGTTAATGTATTTATACCAGTGTAATAGACAAGCGTCGATTAAATAAGGTTTTATTACGATAAAAAGAATATCGTAAAAGCTATCCACAAATGCTGTGGATAAAGATGTGGGGAAGTTGTTTGGAGTCGAGTTAACTGCTAGCGCAGGTAAGGAAATTTTTTCTGAGAGCAATATTTATACTTAGACTAAATGCAATAAAATCAAATACTTGATATTTTGTCTTGAAAATATCACATTCAAAAAATTTATTGAATACCGAAACCCGCGCGCTGTGGGTTATTCCGGGCTGTGCCCTTGTAATATCACAGTAAAAATAGGCATTTTCGTAGTTAAGTGCAGGAAAGCCCGCTAAATAGGGGGTTAAAATGTGCACATGATTCGTCGCCCGGATAAATTTGCTACCATCGCCACGCTATGCCAGCTGATACTGCGAAATTTCGAATAGATAAATGGCTCTGGGCCGCACGTTTTTTCAAGACGCGCAGTCTGGCGGCGCAAGCATTGGAAGGCGGAAAGGTGCGCCTGAATCAACAGCGGGTGAAGCCCGCGAAAGAGGTTCATGTCGGCGATGTGCTCGAAATCCAGATCGGCAATGAGGCGTGGGAAGTAACAGTGCAAGGCTTGAGCGCACGGCGCGGGCCGGCGGAAGAGGCGCGCACCTTGTATCAGGAATCGGCGGAAAGTCAGGCGCTACGCCAAGTGCAAAGAGAGCAGCGGAGCTTTCAAGTGGAGCCGACCGCGCAAATTCACGGCCGTCCTACCAAGCGCGATCGGCGCCGTTTAGGGCGGCTTACCAGTGGGTAGGTTGGGTTAGCGGCTTTATCGCGTAACCCAACAGACCTATTCTTCGACACCGCTAATCTGAGGAATGATTGGGTTTGTTGGGTTACGGCGCCAAAGCGCGCCTAACCCAACCTACGTGCTACGTGCTAGGCCGCAACCACATCCAGATTGGCGTCGTGCTGCAAGTCTTGTTGCAATTGCAGGTTTAGCGCGCTGAGCTTGTCCAACTGCTGCAGGATGCCGCTTTCCATGTGCTCTAGTTCCTGGACGCGGTCTTCCAGGGTGTCGGTCGCTTTGTGGATGCGCTTGATGCTCTCCAGGCGGCGGCGTAGCTGCAACTGGTGCTCGCGCACCTGAGTTTCCATCGGCGCCATGATCGCCTTGAGCCAGTTGTCGGCGTCGCGATTGGCGATCTCGTACACCTGAATCACGCGCGTCGCCACGGTCTCGAAAAATTTCTTGGTCAACCCGGAGCGTTCGCTGGCGTAGATCATCAAGGTATTGAAGTGCTCGTTATACGCCTTCTCCAGCTTGGCGATTTCCTTTTGATATTTCAGGGTTGAAAAAGGCGCGGTGGTGGCCGGGTTCAGGCCGTGCTCCTCGCTGAATTTCTTGTACATTGCTTCCATCATCAGCTTGATTTCGTCCACCTGCTCGGTGGCCTTGCCGATATTGTGCGTGATGTCGCGGAAGAAGGTATTCATCCCCTCGCGGATGCCCTTGGTAAAGCGGCTGCGCTCCATTTGCGAGCGGATGTCGCGAATCTCCGCTTTTAAGGCCTCCATGCCGAGATAGCGGTACAGCTTATTGGTCTGGGTGGAAAACACCGAGCGCAGCGCTTGAAAGCGTTGCAGGCCCTTCTCGAAGTTCTCCTTGTCGTGCTTGACCTTGTTCATCATGTGTTCGATCACGTCTTGGTTCTTGCCGCGCAGGCCCTTGAGTTCGTCGAGCTGCTCGCGCACGCTGTTTAAGCGTCCACGCAAAATGACGGCGGTCGCCTCGAACATTTCGTTCAGCTCGCCTTGGGTGTGGTCGCGCACGATTTCCTGCTTGGAAGGAATCAGCTCATTGGATATGGCCTGCTCCAGTTCCAACAGCCGGCTTTTCACCAGCAACACGTCGTCGCCGCTGACCTTGGCCAACAGGCCTTTTTGTGCCGAGATTGGATAAATCTGCTGCGAAGCCAGCGCCAGCAGTTGCGCCGTGGTCTCGACCTGCTTGTCGATTTCCGCCGCAATCGCAGCTTCGGTTTTAAGCTCGTCCCACATGCCGTCGATTTTGTTCAGCACGACGATGCGGCCTCTTTGCCGGCCTTGGGTGTTGCCGATGTGGTTGCGCCAAACTTCGATATCGCTTTTGGTTACGCCGGTGTCGGCGGCCAGGATGAACAGGATCGCATGTGCGTTCGGCAGCAGGTTCAACGTCAATTCCGGCTCGGTACCGATCGCGTTCAGGCCCGGCGTGTCGAGAATCACCAAGCCCTGCTGCAACAGCGGATGAGGGAAATTGATGATGGCGTGACGCCAAGCCGGGATGTCCACCGTGCCGTCATCGTGCACGGTGAGGATATTGTCCGCATCGTTGGGGTGGTACAGGCCATAGCGTTCGGCGTCGGCCACCGGCACGCGCTTGGTCTCGGAGACTTGCAGCAGAGCCCGCGTCATGGCGTCGGCGGAGTCCACATCCAGCGGAAACACCTTCCACTCGTCGGCATAGCGTTTGTACTCGGTGGTGCTGGCGTCGGTAGCGCGGGTCTCGATCGGCAGCAGCATGATGCAGGGGTCGCGGCTCCCGTCGTACAGCAGCTCGGTCGGGCACATGGTGGTGCGCCCGGCGCTGGAAGGCAGTAGGCGCTGCTTGTAGCCGGCGAAGAAGATGGCGTTGATCAATTCCGACTTGCCGCGCGAAAACTCGGCGACGAAGGCGACACTCAATTTGTCGTCTTTCAGGCGATCCAGGATATGTTGAATGCGCAGATCGAGTTGCGCGTCGTTGAGCTCTTGCTCATGCAGCCAACGCCGCAGGCCGCTCACGCTGTGTTGCAATTGTTCGCGCCAAGCGCTGTAAGCTTCAAAGTGGGCGACTAGGTTGTCTCGGGTCATCAGGCCTCCGCTAGGGTTTGGGTGCGGCCACTGGGCGCGCACGCTTGCTTGTCAATCTAACACAAATAGCCATCAAAACAAATATGTTACGGTCGATACTTAAAGCACTAGAAGCAGTAAATCTGGCCGACTATAAATGCTTATTTTATGCGTAACGCATTTAAATACAAGTGCCCATTGGGGAACTAAATTGCAATGAAACAAGCCTTGCCGAAACCAGCCTAGATATGTAACGCTTACCGGCTTTGTAAACGTACTCGCAGAAGGCCCCATGAGCAATATACTCAAAGCCTGGGAACGCGCTTATTCCCAGGAATTTTTTGACCAATTACCGCAAAACTGGCAGCGCCGCAGTTTTTTGTTTGGCAGCGCTAAGACGGCCGCAGCACTGTCGCTGGCACCGTTACTGGCACAACTCAGCGCCTGCAAGCGCCAAGAAACAGCTCAACTTGATTTGAAGCAACATCCCTGGCCGACTTTTGCCGCGGTGCACGAGGTACTGTTCCCGGCCGACGGCAATGGCCCTTCGGCGCACGACATCCTGTCCACGCAATATCTGCAACTGCTGCTGCAAACCCCAGACTTCGACGCCGAGGAGCGTAAGTTCATATTGGAGGGCGTGGCCTGGCTCGATCAATATGCGCAAGAGCAAAACAAGAAAGCATTTTTAGCCCTGAACGTGCCGCAACGCGACGCCGTGCTGCGTGCCATTGCCGAAAGCAGCGCCGGCGATCGTTGGCTGAACGCGCTGCTGATCTATGTGCTGGAAGCCCTGCTGTGCGATCCCGTCTACGGCGGCAATCCACAAGGCATCGGCTGGCAATGGCTGCAACACCAAGCCGGCTTTCCACGTCCGACCCAACCCTATTATCTGCAAGCAAAACTATGAACGAATACGATGTGTGCGTGATTGGCAGCGGCGCCGGCGGCGGGCCGGTGGCCTTAACGCTGGCGCAGGCCGGCGCTTCCGTGGTGGTATTGGAAAAAGGTCCCTGGTACACGGAAAAAACCTTCTTCAAGGACGAGAAGGGCGATCTCTACTACACGCCGAATTTGCGCGACGAGCAGCATGTGGTGGAAGAGCGCGACGAGGAAACCGAAACCTGGAAAAGCAAGCCGACCTCCGAGTCCGGCTGGAGCTTCTGGAACGGCAATATGGTGGGCGGATCGTCGAACTTGATGAGCGGATTTTTCACGCGCTTAAAGCCGGATGATTTCCGTTTGCTCAGCACTTTCGGCGCAGTCGAGGGCGCGAATATAGTCGATTGGCCGATCAGCTATGAAGACTTGGAGCCGTATTACGCCAAGGTCGAATCCGTCGTCGGCGTCTCCGGTCGTGTCGTGCCGCATCCCCACGCCGAACCGCGTTCCACCCCAGATTTCCCCTATCCGCCGACCCAGGAACATTTCCTGAGCAAGATCATCGACCAAGCCTGCGAAAAGCTTGGCTACCACTCACTGCCCTTGCCGCGCGCCGTGCTGTCGCGCCCGGACATGGGGCGGCAAAGCTGTCAATACTCCGGTTATTGCGGCAGCTATGGCTGCGCCTCGGGCGCGAAGGGCAGCGCGCGCGCCGCGCTGTTGGATCACGCGGTAAAAACCAAGCGCTGCGAAATTCGACCGCACGCCAAGGTGCAGCGCTTGATCAGCGACAACAGCGGCAAGGTAACGGCTGCGGAATATGTCGACGCCAAGGGCAAGACCCAAACCATTCGCGCCAAGATTTTCGTCGTCGCTTGTCAGGCGATCGAAACATCGCGCTTAATGTTGCTGTCCACCGGCCCCAAGCATGCGCAAGGCCTGGGCAACCAATCCGGCCAAGTCGGCAAGAACCTGATCTTCTCTGCCGGCGGCTCCGGTCGCGGCGAATTTTCCTACGCCAAATTCACGCCGGAACAAGCGCGCGATCTGAAGCAGATCGGGCCGTTCGTGGATCGCCATATTCAGGATTGGTATTTCTACACCGACCCGAAAACCAAGCGTCGCACCAAGGGCGGCACCATCGACTTCCTGTTGCGCCACCCCAACTCCATCAGCCGCGCGCAAAGTCTGCGCCGCGACGCCGACGGTAAATTGCTCTGGGGCAGCGCCCTGAAGACACGCTTGTTACAGGATTTCACCAGCACCCAGTCGCTGGATTTCGAAGTGTTCAACGACTGGCATCCGACCGACGATTGCTTCGTCAGTCTGGATGGCAAGGTCAAGGACAAGTGGAATGTGCCGGTGGCGAAAATGCGCCTCAACGCCCATCCGCGCGATTTGGAAGTCGGCGAATTCCTGGCGAAAAAAGCCGAAATCGTAATGCAGGCCATGGGCGCGGAAAACGTCACCAGCAGCGTCTCGCCCAGCCCGCCCGCAAATTTGGTCGCCGGCGGCTGCCGCTTTGGCAAAGACCCGAAGACTTCGGTGCTTGATCCCGATTGCCGCGTGCACACGGCGGAAAACGTGTTCGTCACCGATGGCTCTTTCATGCCTACCGGCGGCAGCGTGCCCTACACCTGGACGATATATGCGAATGCGTTTCGGGTGGCGGACATCATCAAGAAGCAGTTGTCGCTTTAAAGCTGAAAAAATATCACCACGAAATGTAGGTTGGGTTAGGCGCAGTTTTATGCGCCGTAACCCAACAAACCTAATCACTCATCAGAACAGGGGTGTCGAAGATTGGGTCTGTTGGGTTACGCGATAAGGCCGCTAACCCAACCTACATTTTTTTCAGTTCAGCGCTGACAAACCGGGCAATAAAACGTCGAGCGCTGCCCCTGGCGGATTTGTCGGATGGTTGCGCCGCACTGGCGGCAGGCTTCGCCGGCGCGTCCATACACCGCGCTCTCTAGTTGAAAGTAACCTGGCTCGCCGTCGATCTTCACAAAATCGCGCAGAGTCGAGCCGCCAGCACGTAGCGCCCGTTCCAGCGTGGCGTTCACCGCTGCGCATAGTCGCTGCACCCGCGCCAAGCTCAGGCGCTTGGCCTGTGTCTTCGGGTTGATTTTGGCGGCGAACAATGCCTCGCTGGCGTAGATGTTGCCCACGCCCACCAACAAATGGCCGTCCATCAATACCTGTTTGATGGCGGCGGCGCGCGTGCGCGTCTGTTGGAAAAATTTCTCCGCGCTGAACTCATCGGTCATCGGCTCCATGCCGAGCGAGGAGAGCAAGGGATGCGCCCCCGGATCATCGCCCGCCCACAATACCGCGCCAAAGCGGCGCGGATCGCACAGGCGCATCGCCATGCCGTTCGCCAGCACCAGGTCGAAGTGGTCATGTTTGCCGGGCGGGGTGTTGGATGGGAGTATGCGCAAACTTCCCGACATGCCAAGGTGCACGATGAGCCAGCCGGCTGCGGTGTCGAATAACAAATATTTGGCGCGGCGCTGAATCCGCTTGATGCGCGTGCCGGGCAATAGCGTTTTTAGTTGCTGTGGCACTGGCCAACGTAAAGTGGGATGGCGAATGATCACCGCCTGGATGGTTTGGCCTTCGAGGTGCGGGGATAAGCCACGGCGGGTGGTTTCAACTTCGGGTAGTTCTGGCAACGTAGTTTTCCTATGTCAGCCAATTAGGGCTTGGGTGCGAAAGCCGGCTCCAGCAAGTTTTTGCCGGACGGGGCTGTAAATCGATAAACGACACGTTCATCATCGCGCAGTAGCAGCCAATCCTCACCGGCATGCGCAAACAAAAACCGCGCTGATTTCCCAGACTGAAATATTACGTGCACTGCTGCAGTGGATTGCAAGGTCTCTGCGGCTTGCGCGCTCGATGCCAAGGCATGCCGCCACTCATCGGCAAAGATATTAGCGGCATCTTGCGTGGGTGCGCCAGTCGGCGGCGTCATGCGCCATGTGCCCTTGTCGCGGGTCAGCGTGAAGCGCGGGAACTCGAAGGCTACCGGGATTTCATCGTCCGCCAGCAATTGCTTGGAGATAAAGGATTGGGCCGGCTGCGCCACGTCAACGAAATACACCGGTGAAATCAGGAACACCGCGCCCTGCGTATGCACGTAGAGTTGATTGGAGAGCGGTTGGGCCGCGCCGAAAGAAAATTCCTGGCTGCCGAGTTTGAGGCGCGCCAGGGGCTGGTCCAAGCCGAAACGCGCCAAGTCGGTTGTCACGATGCGTTTTTCGCTTTGCGCAGTGAGCAGGCCTAACAGACTTTCAATGCGCGCGGCATCGGCGCGCGCATTAAGCGGTTCGGTCATGAACCAGGCGTTTTGTCGTTTGCGCAGTTCGATGCGCGGCTGATTGGCCGGGGCAATGCTGATGCGGTCGATCTGTGCCGCGCTTAAGCTGGATAGCTTATGCAAAACTGTGTCGCTGGGCGCTTCGGGTTTGAAAAAAACCAACCAACCAAGTGCCGCGACCAGTGCGGCCAGGGCGAGATTCACCCACAGATGGCGCTTCACGATTTTCTTCTGCGCCACCACACCAGGCCGCCGGTCGCGAGCAAGCCCAGTGGCAGCGCGAACACGAAGCCGATCACCAGCAGCATCTTGATGTTGTCCGTGAGCAAAACTTGCGCATCCTGCGTGGGACGCGGCTGGATCGCGATCATGCTGTCGTCGCCGGCCAGCCAGTTGATGCTGTTCACGCCGAGGTCCAGGTTGCCGGCATTGCCGAGGAATTGGTTGGACAGGAAGTGGCCATTGCCGATCACGATCACGCGTTGGTTGCGATCCCCCACTGTGCGTTGTAGCGCGACTGCGATGTTGATGGGGCCGGGCTTGTCACGGCCTTTGTCGAAGGCAATGGGCTTGTCCAGTGCGCCGGTCTCAATCCAGCCGCGTGCGGCGACTTGGATCAGCGGTGTGGCGCTCCAGCCCTTATCGCTTTCTACCACTTCTACTTCGCGTGCGAACGGGAACAAAGTCAGTAGATTGAAGTTTTGCAGCACGGGGTGCCGACCATAAGCTGCACCGATCGCAACCGTGGCATCGGCATTCATCTCCTTGGCTTGCAGGTCGATCACCGTGCCCGGTGTCAGCGCGATGCCCAGCAGTTCGGTCAGGGGCTGCAGGCCGTGCAGCGGTTCAGTGTCCACTAGCCACAGCAAATTGCCACCGCGTTGCACGTATTGTTTGAGCTTATCGACTTCAGTCGGCAGCAAGTCGACGCGCGGGCTGGCGATCACCAGTAGCGCGGTGTTGTGCGGCACTTCCTGCGCCAGCACCAGGTTCAAGGGCGCGCTGTTGAAGCCGCGCTTGGCCAGCTGTGCGCCAAAGTCGCCCAAGTCGTGATTTGCCGCGCCATCCAGCTTGCGTTCGCCGTGGCCATCCAGGTACATCACCAGTCGATCCTTGTCACGCGCCAAACGTGCCAGCAGATTAACGAAGCTCGCTTCGTTGTAGGCGCTCAAATGATCCGAGCGTTTGCCGACTTGCACCACGGCTTCGCCGGGCTGCTGGATCCCGGCTTCGCGTGCCTGTGTCGGTTGCTCGTCGGGGTCGATAAAGCGCAGTTTGAGATCGGGCTTGATGCGTTGATAAGGCGCAAAGAAAAATTTCACTGCATCGCCTACGCGCGTGCCGGCGCCTGCATACACCGTGATGTTGACTGGCCCTTGTAATTTTTTGAGTTGCGCGATGCCGCCTGGACTCAAGCTGTTACGGCCACTCAGCGTGACGTCCCAGCTTTTGTGATAAGTACGCGTGACGGCGGACAACAAACCCGCCAGCAATAGCAGCAGGGCTACAAATAGCCAGAAATGTGCGCTGAGTAGGCGTTGGGTTTTGTGATCGAGATCCATGCTTAGCCTTGCATTCTACGACGTTCCAAAACCTTGCTGACGAGGATCAGCAAGGTTGTCGTCATGATGATCAAGAACGCTAGGTTGGCGGTGTCGATCAAGCCCTTGCCGAGCAGTTCGAAGTGGTTCAGCAGAGATAGGTAATTGGAAGTAGCGTTCGGGTCTGTGGCTAGCAGGTTCAATAGCATGAGAAAAATCACCGCCATTAAAGTGCCGAATCCGGCCAGCAAAGGGTGCGCGGTCAAGGACGAGATGAGTAACCCCAGCGCAGAATACGCCGCCAGCAATAGCACCAGCGCCAGTAAATTTGCACCGATCAGGCCCCAATCCACCGTGCCGCCCAAGGCCAGGCTGGCCGACATCAGCGTTAGCAATCCAACCGGAAGCAGCATGAACAACATCAAACCGCAGAATTTTCCCAGGACGATTTCGGCGGAAGAGATCGGCGCGCTGAGCAGTAGGGCGATGGTGCGATTGCGGTACTCGTCGCTGAACAGGCGCATGCTGAGCAGTGCGATGGCCACCGGCAACAATACGGCAGCAAAGTAGAACGAGCCGCCCACCACGACTTCGGTCACGCCCGGTGGATTGGCTAGCTGCTGGATGCGCGGCATGATCTCGAAGTACTGGGCGAGGTACCAGAAAAATACCAAGGCCAACACGCATTGCACCACGGCTAGGATGATCCAAGCTAAGGGCGACGCGAACAGCGAGCGAAATTCCTTCCAGGCTAGCGTAGCGATCATGCTGCGACCTCGGTGCTTTGTTCGATGCGGGTCAACTCGGCGAACACGTCTTCCAGGCTGGTGCGCTCCGGAGTCATTTGCGTCAACCCCCAATCGTTAGCGGCAGCGGCTTGGGTAATGGCTTGGGCGAGCGTGCTATCGGCTGCGCAAGGTACTTGAAATAATCCGTTGTCGCGCATGTGCGCTGTAGGCACTCCAGTCGCAGCAATGAAAGCTTCCAGTGTCGGCGGCCGGGCAAAGCCCAGTAACAGAATTTCCGTTTGTTGCGAACGCCGCAAGCCGTCGATGCTGTCGGCGAACACGATTTTCCCGCGATGCATGATCTGCACTCGATCACATACCGCTTCTACTTCCGGCAGGATGTGGGTGGATAGGATCACACTGTGTTGCACCGCAAGTTCGCGTATCAGGGTGCGGATTTCGCGGATCTGGTTCGGGTCCAGGCCCACCGTCGGCTCGTCCAGGATCACCACGTCGGGTTGGTGGATGATGGCTTGCGCAATGCCGACGCGTTGCTGGTAGCCCTTGGATAGGTGCGCGATCAGATGTTTTCCCATATCGCTCAGCCCGCAGCGTGCCTTGGCTTGTTGCACCGCTTGCGCCAAGTCGGCGCGCGAAATTCGGTGTAGGCGGCCGCAAAAGCGCAGAAATTCATCGACGGTCAGCTCGCGATACAGCGGCGGCGTTTCCGGTAAATAGCCGATCTTGGCCTTTGCTTGCTTGGGTTGTTCCAGTAAATCGATGCCACAAACTGCAATACGCCCTGAACTTGGAGCCAAATTACCAGTCAACATCTGCATGGTGGTGGATTTCCCCGCCCCGTTTGGGCCCAATAAGCCCAACACTTCTCCCCGACGCAACTCCAGATCGAGTTCGGCCACCGCTAGGCCAGATCCATAGCGGCGGGTGAGATGGTGTGCGGAAAGGGTAATGTCGGTGGCTTGAGACATGCTTTTTTGAACCCACTTTATTTGTATGCGGCGGGCGCTTGACTGGGGAAATATACCTTATTATCTTGGTCTCATACAGCAACGAGAAATGATGATGAATAAACAGCGGGTAAGGCAGTATCAATTCAGCGCCAGCGTGATCCTTTTTGGACTGCTCGGCGCCTGCGCCAGCGTGCCCAACAATAAGCCATTTCCGGCGCCTGCCATGATCGCGGATGAAATCAAGCGCCCCGAGCCGCCCAAACTTGAATTGAACAGCCAAACCTTGTATTCCATTTTGTTGGCCGAGATTGCATTGCAGCGCGAAGAACCGGCGCTGGCCGCGCGCGCTTATCAAGATTTGCTACAAAATACCCTGGATTACCGGATTGCGGAGCGTGCGGCGCAAGTGGCTCTGGCGGCACAGAATGCCGATGAGGGTTTACGTGCGGCCCAGCGCTGGCTGGAGTTGGAGCCGAACTCAATTCCTGCGCACCAGACGGTTGCCGGTATTTTGGTGAGCAAGGGCGACCTGAACCAAGCCAAGCCGCATTTGCAGAAAATTCTGGCAGCCGAAGGCGCGAATGTCGGGCATGCTTTCTTGTTTCTGAATAAATTGTTGGGCCGCCACCCAAACAAGGCCGAGGTGTTAGCCTTGGTGCAGGAGTTGGCGCGCGAATACCCAAACCTGCCAGAAGCGCATATAGCCCAGGCGCGCGCTGCATGGGGAGCCGATAACAAATCGCTGGCGCTGCAAGAAGCCGATGCGGCATTGGCGTTAAGGCCGAATTGGGACGATGCAGCGTTGTTCAAGGCGCAAGCATTGCAGAGCATTTCCGTTGCCCAGGCACAGGAATTCTATAACGTTTATTTGCGTGACAATCCGCGTTCACGCGATTTGCGTTTGGCGTTCGCCCGCCTTTTGGTGCAAGAAAAACAATATCCAGCCGCGCGCGAAGAATTCAAGCGCTTAGTCGTCGATTTTCCGGAGCAGGCCGACGTGCCGTTCGCTATCGGTTTGCTGTCGATGCAGTTGCAAGATTATGACGCAGCCGACACCTACTTGCGCCAAGCCCTGGAGCGCGGCATCAAGGATGACGACATGGTGCGCTTGTATTTAGGGCAGCTTAACGAAGAGCGCAAACATTGGGACGAGGCGCAGCAGTGGTATAGCAGCGTGGAGGGCCCGCAGGCTTTTAGCGCCAAGTTGCGCGTGGCTGGTGTGCTGGCGCACCAGGGTAAATTGCCGGAAGCGCGTGCTTATCTGCAAGCGATGGAAGTCACGACCAATCAACAACGCACGCAAGTGGTTTCTGCCGAGGCAACTTTGTTGCGTGATGCCAAGCAGTATCAAGAGGCATTCGAGGTTTTGGGCAAAGCCTTGGAAAAACTGCCCAATCACCCCGACCTGTTGTACGACTATGCGATGGCGGCAGAAAAGATCAATCGACTCGATGTGCTGGAAAGCAGTCTGAAAAAGCTGATCCAAGTAAAACCGGATAATGCGCATGCTTATAACGCCTTGGGCTATACCTTAGCCGATCGCACCACGCGTTTCGATGAGGCTAAGCAATACCTTGAGCAGGCGGTCAAATTAGCGCCGAATGATGCCTTTATCCTGGACAGCCTAGGCTGGTTACAATATCGGATGAAAGCGCATGCGCAAGCGATCAGTACCTTGCGCCACGCCTTCAGCGTGCGCGCCGATCCCGAGATCGCCGCGCATTTGGGCGAAGTGCTGTGGGAAAGTGGCGACAAAATAGAAGCTAAAAAAATCTGGGACGGTGCACTTAAGGATAATCCGGGGCACGAGGTGTTACAGAGCGCCATTCAGAAATACAAAGTTCGGTAGTCATGAAACGCTTGTGCTGGGGGATGCTGGCCCTATTGGCCGGTTGTACTACGCTAACGCCAGTTTCCGAGCCGACCCCGCCCCTGGTGCAAGCCTTTATCCCCTCGTTTGAAATCAATGGACGACTCTCGGTGCGGCATGACAACGAGGGCTTTTCCGGTAACCTGCACTGGCGTCACGTCTTCGGTGAGGACGAGTTCGTGGTGCAGACTCCGCTCGGCCAAGGCGTGGCGCGGGTCACGCAAAATGCGCAAGGTGCGACCTTGCAAACCGCAGACGGCCAAATGTTGCATGCCCAGGATGCGGAGAGCCTGACGCAACAAGCCTTAGGTTTTCGCCTGCCGCTGGCGGGCTTGCCACGCTGGGTGCAAGGCCAAGCCACGAGCGACGCAGCCGAGCTGCGCCATAACGACGACGGAACCCTGGGCGGCTTGCGCGAGCAGGGTTGGCAAATCGAATATTCGTCCTATGAAAGCGTCGGCCATGCGACCCTGCCGAGCAAGCTGTCGATGGAAAATGCCGAACTCAAGCTGCGCTTGATCATCGACGAGTGGCAGGCACCCGCACCGTGACTAACGATTTGTGCTATCCGGCCCCGGCCAAGTTAAACCTGTTCCTGCATGTCACCGGTCGCCGCGCCGATGGCTATCATCTGCTGCAAACCGTGTTTTGCTTCATCGGTCATGGTGATCGTCTGCGTTTCAAGCTGCGCAACGATGCACAGATTATCCTAACGGCGCCTTTGCCGGACGTGCCAGTTGAGCGCGACCTGTGTTATCGCGCCGCCCATCTGTTGCAAACAACGGCCAGCATTCGCCAAGGCGTGGAAATTACCCTGGAAAAAAATTTGCCCTTAGGCGGCGGCCTGGGGGGTGGCAGTTCGGATGCGGCGACCACGCTGATCGTGCTGAATCGCTTGTGGGGCGCGGGTTTATCCCAAGAAGAGCTGATGCGGCTGGGCTTGCAGCTGGGCGCCGACGTGCCGGTATTCATCTTTGGCAGGAATGCCTGGGCCGAAGGCGTGGGCGAGGCGCTGACGCCATTGACGCTGGATCCGGCTTGGTATGTGGTCTTGGTGCCGCCGGTGAGCGTGCCTACGGCCCTGATATTCAGTGCGCCCGAATTGACACGAAACACGCTTCCAGTCAAAATACCGGGCTTTTCGGGCTGGCTCAAAGGTGGATTTGCCTCGCAAACCCATAATGATTTAGAGCCAGTTGTAATCGCGCGCTACCCCGTCGTCGGGAAACACCTAGACTGGCTGAGGCAATTTGGGCCAGCGCGCATGACAGGTTCCGGGGCGTGTGTGTTCGCCGCGTTTAGTACGGAACAGGATGCGCGTGCAGTATTCGCGCAGAAACCTGACTGGATTGCAGGCTTTGTAGCGCAAGGGTTAGCGCAACATCCCTTAATGGGATGATAGGGGCGCGATTCGCAGCAAGATTTTTGGGGAGTCGCCAAGTGGTAAGGCACCGGATTTTGATTCCGGCATTCGTAGGTTCGATCCCTACCTCCCCAGCCAACTTTAAAAAGAGCGTGTAATCGTTACACGCTTTTTTGTTTTTACGGGAAAGCGCCATGATCGTAGGTCACAGCGGCATGATGATCTTCACCGGCAACGCCAATCCGCGCCTGGCCGAGGATGTTGCTCGCAAGCTGAACTTGCCCATGGGTAAATCAGCCGTCAGTCGCTTCAGTGATGGCGAAGTCATGGTGGAGATTTTGGAAAATGTGCGCGGTCGCGATGTGTTCGTGCTGCAATCCACTTGCTCGCCCACCAACGATAATTTGATGGAAGTGCTGGTGATGGTGGATGCGTTAAAGCGCGCTTCTGCCTCGCGTATCACCGCCGCTATCCCGTATTTCGGTTATGCGCGCCAAGATCGCCGGCCACGTTCGGCACGGGTAGCGATCACTGCCAAGGTGGTGGCAAACATGTTGACCACCGCTGGTGTGGATCGGGTGCTGACCATGGACTTGCACTCGGATCAGATCCAGGGGTTTTTCGATATCCCGGTGGACAATATTTATTCATCGCCGATTTTGCTCGGCGATGTATGGAAACAGAATTACCAGAATTTGATGGTGGTATCGCCGGATGTCGGTGGCGTGGTGCGGGCGCGAGCCTTGGCCAAGCGCATGGAAGCCGATTTGGCGATCATCGACAAGCGCCGCCCCAAGCCGAATGTGGCGAAGGTGATGCACATCATTGGCGAAGTGCAAGGCCGCACCTGTGTGCTGGTAGACGATATGGTGGATACCGCCAACACGCTATGCGAAGCGGCGCAGGCCTTGAAAGATCACGGCGCGGAGCGCGTGGTGGCGTATTGCACCCACCCGGTGTTGTCCGGCAAAGCGGTGGAGCGCATCACGAGCTCGCAATTGGATGAACTGGTGGTGACCGACACGATTCCGCTGAGCGATGAGGCCAAGACCTGCGGCCGGATTCGTCAATTATCGGTGGCCGAGCTGTTGGCGGAAACCATGCACAGAATTAGCAATGAGGACTCCGTGTCCTCGTTGTTCATGGAGTAACGGTCGAGTCGGCTGTTGCTTTTAACCCTGGGCTTGACTGGTCGCGGTCAGCCCAAAAAAATGGAGTATCAACATGTTATTTGAAGTTATCGCCAATGCGCGTCAATTGCAGGGTACGGGTGCGAGCCGCCGTCTGCGTAACGCGGGTAAAGTTCCAGCCGTTGTTTACGGTGCGGATAAGCCTGCTGCCAGCGTCGAGCTCGATCACAACGCACTCATTCAACAGTTGCGTAAAGAAGCATTCCACGCGTCCATTCTGACCTTGAACGTGGATGGTACGAAGGAACAAGTTTTATTGCGCGACGTGCAGTCGCATCCCTGGAAAAAGCTGGTCATCCACGTGGATTTTCTGCGCGTCGACCCAAACAAATCCGTGCACATTAAAGTGCCACTGCACTTCAAGAATGGCGAACTGGCCCCGGGCGTCAAGCTTTCCGGCGGCAATATCACGCACATCTTGAATGAAGCCGAGGTGACCTGCTTGCCGAAAGACCTGCCCGAGTTTATCGAGGTCGATCTGTCAAGCTTAGCTGCTGGCCATACCTTGCATTTGTCCGAAGTAAAGGATCTGCCGCAGGGTGTTGCGTTCCTGAGCTTGACCCGTGGCGCGGACCAAGCGATCGCCGCTTGCGTCGTGCCGCGTGGCATGGAAGAAACGCCTGCTGCTGGTGCGGCTCCAGCAGCTGCTTAATCGCTGTTGCGATCCGGGAAAAGCCCGTCCCTGTTGGTTTAGGGCGGGCTTTTTTCTTTTGCAATTACGGATAAACGCATGACCCCGATTCGTCTCATCGTTGGCCTCGGTAATCCCGGTAAAGAATATGCCGACACACGGCACAATGCCGGCTGTTGGTTCTTGGATGCAGTCGCGCACAAGGCCGGCGCCAGCTTGCGTCTCGAATCGCGTTTTCATGGCCTAGTGGCGCGCGCTAATTTGCATGACCAGGAAATCTGGTTGCTGGCGCCGCAAACCTATATGAATGTCAGTGGCCAAGCCGTTGCGGCTTTGGCCGGCTATTACAAAATCACGCCAGAAGAAATGCTGGTGGTGCACGACGAATTGGATTTAGCGCCCGGCACGGCGCGCTTGAAGCGCGGGGGTGGTGCCGGCGGGCATAACGGTCTGAAGGATATCATCGCGCGCTTAGGCCCTGATTTTTGGCGGCTGCGTCTCGGTATCGGCCATCCCGGCGATAAAAATGTAGTGGCTGATTTCGTGCTGCATCGGCCCAGCCAGCCGGAAGAAAAATTGATTCATGATGCACTCGATCAAAGCCTAAGCGCGCTGCCCCTGTTGGCGGCGGGCGACATGGCGGGTGCGATGCATCGTTTGCACACTAAACCTAAAATTTAAGAGAACACCATGAGCCTTCAATGCGGAATCGTCGGTCTACCCAATGTTGGTAAGTCCACCTTGTTCAATGCCATCACCAAGGCGGGCATTGCGGCGGAGAACTATCCCTTCTGCACCATCGAGCCGAATGTCGGCGTGGTGGAAGTGCCCGACCCGCGCCTGGCGCAATTGACGGCGATCGTGAAGCCGCAAAAAATTCAACCAGCCATCGTCGAATTCGTGGACATCGCCGGCTTGGTGGCAGGTGCCTCCAAAGGCGAAGGCCTGGGCAACCAATTCCTCGCCAATATTCGCGAGACGCACGCCATCGCGCATGTGGTGCGCTGTTTCGAGAACGACGACATCGTGCATGTGGCGGGCAAGATCGATCCGATTTCCGATATTGAAATCATCAACACCGAGTTGGCCTTGGCCGATCTTTCCAGTGTAGAGAAAGCCCTGCACCGTTACCAAAAAACGGCGCGCTCCGGCGATAAAGACGCGGCCAAAATGGTGACGGTATTGGAGCCGGTGTTGGCGCAACTCAATCAAGCAAAGCCGGTACGCGGGCTGAAGCTGGATGAAGAACAGCTAGAGCTATTGAAGCCGCTGTGCCTGCTCACCCTCAAGCCCACCATGTACGTGGCCAACGTCGATGAGCACGGATTCGAGAACAATCCCTTCCTGGATCAAGTGCGCGCCTATGCCAAATCAGAAGGCGCCCCAGTGGTCGCTATCTGTGCCGCGATGGAAGCGGAAATCTCCGGCCTGAGCGAAGAAGACATGCAAATGTTCCTGGACGACATGGGCATGACCGAACCCGGCCTGAACCGCCTGATCCGCACCGCCTACGACTTGCTCGGCCTGCAAACCTACTTCACCGCCGGCGTCAAAGAAGTGCGCGCCTGGACCATCCACAAAGGCGACACTGCCCCGCAAGCCGCCGGCGTCATCCACACCGACTTCGAGCGCGGCTTCATCCGTGCGCAAACCATTGCCTTCGAGGATTTCATCGCCTGCAACGGTGAGCAGGGCGCGAAAGAGGCCGGCAAGATGCGCGCGGAAGGTAAGGAGTACGTGGTCAAGGATGGCGATGTGTTGAATTTCTTGTTCAACGTGTAAGCGCTATCCACCGGTAAAATTGACAAGAGAATATCGGGGCACGTAACCTCAGTGCAAACGCCCTTTTTAGATGGAACCTGTCATGAACCGATCACGCGCCCTTGAACTGCTCAGCCAGAGCAAACCAACGCTGGCGACCCAATATGGGGTAACGCATCTTGCCTTGTTCGGCTCTACCGTCCGCGACACGGCGCGCAGCGATAGCGACATCGATATCTTGGTCGGCTTCGACGGCCCAGCCACTTCAGAGCGCTACTTCGGCGTCCAGTTCTACCTAGAAGACCTGTTTGGTTGCCCAGTTGATCTGGTGACCGAAAAGGCGCTGCGTGCCGAATTGCGCCCCTACATTGAAAAAGAAGCAGTGCATGTCTGACGCCACGCAACGCGAATGGCGCTTTTACCTCGACGATATGATCGGTTTTCCGAGAAAGTAATCGCTTATACCCAGGGTCTCGATCAAGTCGGATTCATTGCCAGTGGCCTGAACTACGATGCAACCGTACGCAATTTGGAGCTCATCGGCGAGGCGGCGGCGCATATTCCAGACACGGTGCGGGTAGCCAACCCACAAATTCCTTGGCGGCTAATCATTGCAACGCGTAACCGCTTGATCCATGGTTATCTCGGCATCGACAACGATACCTTGTGGAGCATTATTCGCAGTGATATTCCTATATTGCTTCCGCATCTGCTTGCATTAAAGGTTATTTTGTAAGTTGCGTGTGGGGCGCGCGGAATTAAGTGGGGGCGAGCATGAATGAGAAGGAGCTTGGCAAGGCGAAGGATAAGGATCTGATCGCTTCATTGCCAGCCATGCATCGTGCGGCAAGTATGGCGCGCGAGCAGGCGATGCTCACAAGTACGGCGATTATTGTTATGCAAGACAATAAGCTGGTGCGCGTGTCAGCGGAGGAGATTCGCAAACAGCGTCAACGCTAATTGCGCTTAGAGTCTGCGGTTAGCCGTGTGATGTGCCGCAACCATTGCATGGGAAATCGTTTCACCTACAGGGTGTAAGTTAAACCCACCTTCAGGATTTAGTGACCCGATGCAATCGCCAATGGCTATGCCTGCCCCAAATGGCGTAATGCCACGTTGATGCGCGTAGATGCTTAAGGTATCAGCCAGTTGTTGTGCTTGTTGTTGCCCATCTGACGTCCCGCGAAAGAAAGTTTCAAATGAGCCCGGGTTAAGAAAGACAAAGTCGATTGGTTTTGCAGTGATGATGATATCGCGCAAGGCGAAGCCATCTTCTGCCGATAAGCCTTCGGGTGCTGTTGCATAAAGAACGGTAAGGCATATATCGCTGTCAGAATCCGAGTGTTGATTTTTTCGGGTGAACAGGTTGAAGATGTTCATTGTTAACGTGACAAAAGATGGAAGGCAAACACGCCCCACATCGTAAACAAGATCAAGGTACTCAGCAGGTATGCTGCGAAGCGCTGCATCACGTGGTTGTAAGTGCAGTGAATCAGACTGTGCAAGCCGCGTAATGCGACAAAGGCCCAAGCGCCGCCGAGCAAAAATGGCGTCACCATTTGGGTGCTGAATGCCAAAATGCAAAGCACATAGAACAACACTGGCACTTCAAATAAATTACTGAAATTATCCGACGCATTGACCTTGTGCAGGATCTCGATCGATTGTTGTTTGGTGGCAATGTCTTGTGGCCGTATGCGCCGAGCACGCATTTCGCCGACGCGCTCGAAATAAAGGCGTAGCCAAACGGCGGCGGTGATGCCGATCATGGCGAGGAGGGGGTAAAAGATGAGAGTTTGTGTCATTGATGAGGTTGCCAATTCTTGAGTGTTATATAAAAAGTGCTCATGTCTCTATAGGCGAAACGGTTTGCATGAGCGTGGGGCCGTCATGTTTGGCGCGTCATTTTGAGGTCTAGGCGCTCGTTCGCTAAGCTGCCGATTGTGACGTGCTGAAATCTTGCGAGAAAGAACGAGGGCGCCCTCTGAGACATGTCGCGCACCAAGAATACTTGCCACCGTACCGAGGCCAGGCCAGGTTGTATCGCCTGCCAGCCACAAGCCGGGTTTGCAAAGATCATAAGGAACGGCATTCTGGTTGGAATTTTTCATGGATAGTCGCGCGCCACCAATTGCACCAAGCGGACGGCCTGCAAATTTTTCATAGGTGCGCGGGGTGCCCAGTTCGATTACACGCGCACACGCACCTAGATTGGGATACACCCGACGCGCAAACCCAAGCAGTTTGTCCGTTGCGAGCTGTTTTGCACGTAGGTAGTCTGCTGGATTGAGGCGATCCCATTCTTGTAATGCGCAGTGGGTCGAGATCATTACCGATCTTGATCCCTGGGGTGCGCTAAGGAAATCATCCGGTGCGGAAACGGATATGAACATGTTGTTTCCATTCCCCAGTGGCTGTTCGTAGGATTGCAGTAACTGATGATGCCTGTGTCCGCGATGGTCTGGTTGCACCTCGGATTCAGGCACGCCAAGACAAAGCACCAATCCACCGCCTAGCGCGGTCTCGTCGCGCTCGATATACCGATCAAGGTCTGGGCCGACACAGTTGGGCGCAAGTTGACGCGTAGCTTGAATCGGTAAGGCGCACACTACCTGCGAAGCAGAATAGATCTGCCGATTTGTGCGTAAGCTAAAAGCGCCGAGTTCCCCATCAATGTTGCTCACCGGCGTCCGAAGTTTGATCGTGCCGCCAATCTCAACGTATCTCGCTGTTAGGGAACGCAAAAATCCGCGCATTCCGCCAATGGGTCTTGCAAGGCCTGCACCGCGAATTGAGATTCCGAGTGCGGCATTGATCAATTGATCAGTGGCGCTGAACGTACTTGGGCGTGAACGGTGTCTTCGATCATCATTGAAAGAAGCCCGACCAATGCCTGTTCCTCGCCTAGTTGGAAGTGATCTAGCGCATCGCCCATTGACCAGCCCAAATATCGCGCAAGGGGCAAGCTTGCAAGATCCAATGCTTGCCAATTTTGGCGTAAATCAGCAAGGCCGCGCATTGGCATCTTGAGGCCGCGCCGCGAGGCTGGCCAGAAAGCATTGGCAAGGCGATCCAGCAAATCCCAGAATTGCGCGTGGCGTCTTGATGATCCCAATTGATCTATTCGCTCGCGGCTCCAAGCGGAAGAGTCGCGAGCAACTTCGATAGTGCGGTCGGGAAGCCACGCCAGATATCCCGGAAGGAACTCTCCTTGAAGCGGAGGAAGACCTACATCGCGTAGAAAGTGTCCACCAAGGCCTTCTTCGTGGAAGTCTACTAACGTTGTTGCGCCAATATCGAAGCTGAATCCATTCCTTGGATAGAAGCCTGCGCAGCCACCTAAGCGTGAGTGAGACTCCAGCAAAATGGTAGATAGCCCCTTGCTTTGCAGAAGCAAGGCCGTAGCCAACCCTGACAGGCCACCGCCTACGATTGCCACGTTGTACATCGCACTCCTGAGGAAATATTCTGGTCGGCAATTATGCTCATGCGATTCCTTGGCATGCAATAGCCAAATCTATTATTTTCACGGCGCTTATCCGCGTAGTGAATTTGCGCGCGCTATTGTTAGCAAGCCAAGTTGCACCATCGAAGTCCATATGCGAAATTTAAAAGCACAAAACCCCGTTCCCCTCCCCAGTGCACCGCTACGCTTGGCGTGGCCTCCATACATTGACTTGCCACTCCTACGGCCTACACTTGCATTGTGATCTGTAAAGGGCAAGCCCAGGCGCAAGTCAGGGTACGCAAAATTTCCGGTCTGAGGGGCACGTTCCTTTTGATAGCGGGGTTGCCAGAGCATGTAGGGTTCTATTTTGCGGCAAGGCGTATGCGCTTTGTCGCACCTGCTTATCTGTCGACCACGTTCGCTGCCTTGGATCTTGTTGCATCTGTTAGGAGTGGATGATGGCTATTACCGCCTTACCAGCTAGCGCCGTTTCGCAAGAACCTTCTGCGCGGCCTTCCGCGTTGACTGCGAGTACGCAGCGCGAGCACAAGCCTAAGCCGATTGATCAAGCCAGTGCGATTGCGCATATCTCGCTCGAGGGTAAACAGCGCGCTGCGCTGGACTTGCAGCAGGCTGCAACGCCTACAGTAACAGCAGGAGAAAATTTACAGGGTCGCGCCAATGCATTGCCGCAGCGGCGTACGGCTGCTGAAGAAGCGCATGACGCGGCCGCTGCAGCTGTGTTGGCAGCGCGTGCCCCTGCCCCTGCCTTGCCAGCGCGCGAGTTGAGCAAAGCGGATGAGGCTGGCGCTTCGGTATCGAGTTCGAGTTCAACGCGCAGCCAACAACAAGCAATATCGTCTGCTGCCTCACCCGTACACTTGGGTGCGCCGGCCCATGTTGCGGATCGACCTGCTAGCGTGCAGCCAGATCAATTACCACGCGAAAATAGTAATACTGCGTCAGTCCCAGTTCCGGTTAAGGAAACGTCGCGCGCCGTTGATCAATCGAATCAGAACGCGGCAATTACACCAGAGGCTGTTGCGATTGCTGCTGCTGGTGCGTCCAAGGATAAAGTCGAGTCGCCCAGGGTATCGCAGAACGCCAAGGATTTTGCCGCAGCTTTCAATGCACCTCAGGTCAAGCGTAATCCGTCACAGGAAACTGCTGCACCGCAGCAGCAAACGGTTAAAACGTCTGCGTTGCAGAATGTGGCGTCGAGCACTACGGACAAGGGTAACGCGGGCGTGGAAAGTAGCGCGCGTCGTGCCGAGCAGGACAGCGTACGTTCCAATACAACGAACTTCGCTGCGGGGGTTGTGCGCAATAATGTGGCTCAAGTGCAACGGCAAAATCAGGGAGATACGCTTGCGGCGGTAACGCGCAGCGATGCCGGTAATGTAGTGCGTAATGTGCATTCCACGGAAACACGCGGCGAGCAAAGCCGGGCACCGACTGCACCTGTTGGTAGCGTGAATGCTGCGCCGCAGTCTTCTAGTCAAGCAGCATCGAAAGCAAGTGCGGCAACGCAGCTTGCGCAAAATGCCCAGCAAATTAATACCGCACCGGCTCAAGCGGGAGGTGCAAGCGCGGAGCAAGCGGGCTTGTCCAAGCATTTGAATGCCCTGGCCAATCTGCTGACACCCTAGAAATCGTCGCGCTTTTTGCCCCGACGCTAATCACCCAAGCTTATATTTTCATTGGCTTTTTACCTGCGCGCCGTTGACACAGATAGGCGCGATAGGGTATATTCCGCCTCCTTTGGTGATATAGCTCAGTTGGTTAGAGCACAGCACTCATAATGCTGGGGTCGGTGGTTCAAGTCCACCTATCACCACCAAAAATTTCATGAGATCGGCCGCGCCGCAGTTGTTATTGCAACTGTCGTGCGGCCGATTCCACCTGCGGCGGTGCTTTTGTCGCGAGGCCTTTTCTTTGGCGAAAAAACTTTTTATCCAGACCTTCGGTTGCCAGATGAACGAGTATGACTCGGACAAGATGGCGGATGTGCTGCATGCCTACGAAGGCTTCGAGCGCACCAGCAAACCGGAACAGGCTGATTTGATTTTATTTAACACCTGCTCGGTGCGCGAAAAGGCGCAGGAGAAAGTGTTTCATGCGCTGGGTCGCTGGCAACACCTGAAGCAAGATAATCCGAACTTGATGATCGGCGTCGGCGGTTGTGTTGCCAGCCAAGAGGGTGCAGTCATCCTCAAGCGCGCACCCTATGTCGATTTCGTGTTTGGTCCGCAGACGCTCCATCGCATCCCGGAACTGATGCAGGCGCGGCGAAAAAGCGGCCGCTCGCAAGTGGATATCACCTTCCCCGAGATCGAAAAATTTGACCACCTGCCACCAGCTCGGGTCGAAGGCAGCAGCGCCTTTGTCTCGATTATGGAAGGTTGCAGCAAGTATTGCAGCTTCTGTGTGGTGCCCTATACGCGCGGCGAAGAAGTGTCGCGGCCGTTCGACGATGTACTGGCCGAAGTCGCGCAATTGGCCGAACAAGGCGTGATGGAAGTCTCGCTGCTGGGGCAAAACGTCAACGCCTATCGCGGTTTGATGGACGATGGTGCTTATGCCGATCTGGCGCTGCTATTGGAGTACGTGGCAGAAATTCCCGGTATCGAGCGCATTCGTTTTACGACTTCGCATCCCAATGAATTTACCGAACGTTTGATTGATGCTTATGCGCGGATCCCGAAGCTGGTATCGCACCTGCATCTGCCGGTGCAATCCGGATCGGACCGCATCTTGATGGCGATGAAGCGCGGCTATACTGCCTTGGAATTCAAATCCAAGGTGCGCCGCTTGCGCACTGTGCGCCCCGATCTCACCCTGACTTCGGATTTCATCGTCGGCTTTCCGGGTGAAACCGATGCCGATTTTGAGGCCACTATGAACTTGATCGAGGAAGTCGGCTTCGACGCTAGTTTCAGTTTTGTTTACAGCGCACGTCCCGGCACGCCTGCGGCCGCCTTGGTGGACGATACGCCGCAAGCCGAGAAGGCTGTGCGCCTAGCGCGTTTACAGAAGCGCATTGACGAACTCGAAGCGAATGTTAGTCAAGCAATGCTGGGCACTGTGCAGCGCGTGTTGGTTGAAGGTTTGTCAAAAAAAGACCCACGTGAACTCGCCGCGCGCACCGATAATAACCGTATCGTCAATTTCCCCGGCCAGTTGGCGAACTCGCGCGGCATGGTCAATGTGCGCATTACCGAGATCGTGCGCCATACGTTGCGCGGCGAAAAAGCGGATTAACCACGAATGAACACGAATAATCACGAATTCCGGGAAATGCCGAGCCATCGCGTTTCATGTTTTTCGCTTTTTTATTCGTGTCCATTCGTGTTCATTCGTGGTTCCAAATAAAAATATGGAAATCTCCTTCACCCCCGTCGACAACAAACGCCTCGCCAACCTATGCGGTGCGCTGGATGAAAACCTGCGCCAAATCGAAACCGGCCTGGGCGTCAAGATCGCGCGACGCGGCGAGCATTTTCGTGTCGAAGGCAGCACCAAGCAAGCGCGCTTGGCCTCTGATTTGTTGCAGAGATTTTACGAACGTGCGCAGCGCAGCCTGAGTATTGAGGATATCCAACTCGCCATGGTGGAAGCAGCGCATATTCCCCCATTCCAATCCGGGGTGGGCGGTGAAACGCAAGAAGGCATGATGCCGGTGCTGATGACGCGCAAGGCTGATTTGCATGCGCGCACTGCACGCCAGAACCAATATCTGCGACAGATACAAGAATTTGATATTACCTTCGGCATTGGTCCGGCCGGTACTGGCAAGACTTACCTAGCGGTGGCCAGCGCGGTGGATGCACTGGAACGCGATCTGGTGAAACGCATTGTGCTAGTGCGGCCAGCGGTGGAAGCGGGCGAACGCCTGGGTTTTTTGCCGGGCGATCTTGCGCAAAAAGTCGATCCCTATTTGCGCCCACTGTATGACGCGCTATACGACTTGATGGGCTTTGAAAAAGTAGCCAAGGTGCTCGAGCGCAATGCGATCGAGATTGCGCCCCTGGCGTATATGCGCGGACGCACGCTTAATCATGCATTCGTGATCTTGGATGAGGCGCAAAACAGCACCCAGGAACAAATGAAAATGTTCCTTACCCGTATCGGTTTCGGCAGTAAGGCTGTAGTCACCGGGGACGTAACGCAAATCGATCTTGGGCGCGGCCAAGTCAGCGGCCTGGTGCAGGCGCAAGAAGTGTTAAACGGCGTGGCTGGCATCGGCTTTACGCATTTCCAGGCCGAGGACGTGGTGCGCCATCCTTTGGTACAGCAAATTATTCATGCCTACGAGCGTTTCGACAAAAAAAACCGCGAAGCCTAAACTGGCGCTTGCGGTGCAGTATGCGACCGGTACGCTGGAAGGCCTGCCGACGCGTCCGCAAGTGCGGCGTTGGGTACAGGCGGCATTGGCGCATGCAGCGGAAATCACCGTGCGTTTTGTCGCGGAAGAGGAAGGGCAAGCCCTGAACCGCGACTACCGCGGCAAGGACTATGCGACGAATGTGCTAAGCTTTGTCTATACGGGTGATCCGACCCAAGGCTCGATCAGCGGCGATTTAGTGCTTTGCGCGCCGGTTGTGGCACACGAAGCGCAGCAGCAAAACAAGACCGTACAGGCACATTACGCCCATCTGCTGGTGCACGGAGTGCTGCATTTGCAGGGTTTCGATCATGAGACCGCTGCTGAGGCGCGCGTGATGGAAGCGCGCGAACAAGCAATTGTTATCGGGCTGGGGTTTGCCGATCCGTATCGTGATGCATGACGAATAAAGGTGCTTATTCGCCATTTATTACAGCAGGGAGGAAGTGAGGCGTCGCGGTTGTTGTGCGATGCCGTGTTTGTGTATGGACGAAACTCATAGTAAACCGAGCTGGCTCGAACGGCTGGGCGCATTGCTAATGCGCGAACCGGAAGACCGAGATCAGCTCGTAGAATTGTTGCACTCCGCTTATGAGCGGAACCTCCTCGATGCCGATGCGCTGGCCATGATAGAAGGCGTATTGCAGGTGTCGGAATCTCAAGTGCGGGACGTGATGATCCCGCGCGCCCAAATGGACGTGATCGACATCAACGATCCGCCCGAAAAATTCCTGCCCTTTGTGATTAGCACTGCCCACTCGCGCTTCCCCGTGATCGACAAGGACCGCGACGACGTCATCGGAATCTTGATGGCGAAGGACATGTTGCGTTATTACGCCGGCGAAGAAAGCAGCGTGCGCGCCATGCTGCGCCCGGCGGTATTTGTACCTGAATCCAAGCGCCTGAACGTGCTGCTCAAGGACTTTCGTAGCAACCGCAATCATTGCCATCGTGGTTGATGAGTATGGCGGCGTGGCGGGTCTGGTCACGATCGAGGACGTGCTGGAACAAATTGTTGGCGAGATCGAGGACGAATTTGACTTCGACGAAACCGAAGACAACATCGTCGTCGACAGCCAGGGCCGCTATCGCGTCAAGGCGCTGACCGAAATCGCCGATTTCAACGAAACGGTGGGCACGCATTTCAGCGACGAAGATTTCGATACCGTGGGCGGTCTTGTGATTCAGCAATTCGGTCACTTGCCCAAGCGTGGCGAAATGGTGGAACTAGAAGGTCTGCGCTTTCAAGTGTTGCGTGCCGATAGCCGGCGCCTGTATGCACTGATGGTCGAACGGGTGCAAGATGCTGCGTTGAGCGGCGGCTTGCAAGGTACGGCTTGACGCGCACGGCTGCGCTCATTCTGCGCGCCGGGCGTTTCAAGCTCGCCGCTTGGCCATTTCTACTCGGCGCGATCACTGTCCTTGGTTTCGCGCCGTTCCATCTCTACTTTGCACCGGTCTTAACGGTCGCCGCCTTATTCCATCTGTGGTTGCACGCCGGCTCCAAACGTGCGGCGTTCGCCATCGGCTTCATGTTCGGCCTTGGCTTATTTGGAGCTGGCGTATCCTGGGTGTATGTCAGTTTGCACGACTACGGCATGTTGCCACTGCCCGTGGCTGCGCTGACGACCTTGTTATTTTGTGCCTTCCTGGCTTTGTTTCCAGCGCTGGCCGGATGGATGCAGGCGCATATTAAGTCGCGTCCGTGCTGGCGTTTACTGTTGGCGATGCCAGCTTGCTTTGCCTTGTACGAATGGACGCTGAGCTGGATTTTTACCGGCTTTCCATGGCTTACTTTAGGTTACACGCAAGCGCCGCGTAGCCCGTTGGCAGCTTATGCGCCGCTACTCGGCGTGTATGGCGTATCTTTGTTATTGGTCATCAGTGCGGGATTGGTGGCGCAAGTTTATGGTGCATGGCGCAACATGAGCGGACGTGCCTGGCTAGCGTTGAGCAGTTTGCTGGCCTTGTGGCTGGTTGGCGCTGGCTTACAAAGCGTGGCCTGGACCCAGCCGATTGGCGCGCCGCTGACTGTTAGTTTGCTGCAAGGCAATATTGCGCAAGATCTGAAGTGGCGCGAAGATCGGCTGCGTGCAACCCTAGCCACTTATCGCGAGCAAGTGCTGGCGAGCAAGAGTCAACTCATCATCCTGCCGGAAACTGCGGTGCCCTTGTTTTACGATAACGTGCCGCCGGAGTATCTGGAAGAGCTGGCGCTGCATGCGCGGAGTAACGGCGGCGACATTATTCTCGGCCTGCCGGAACGGGATTTCGAGCAGCGCGCTTATTACAACAGCGTGTTGAGCCTGGGCACTGCGCCGACGCAGTTTTACCGCAAGCAGCATTTGGTGCCGTTCGGCGAATTCGTGCCATTAAAGCCAATCTTCGGTGGCATCATCGAGGCAATGCAAATCCCGCTCACCGATTTCGCGCGTGGCCTGCCGACCCAAAAACCCCTGGCCGTGGCCGGCCAGCAAGTGGCAATGAATATTTGCTATGAAGATGTGTTTGGCGAACAGCTGATACGCCAATTGCCGCTGGCCACGCTGCTGGTGAGCGTTAGCAACGATGCTTGGTTCGGCGAATCCATCGCGTCGCGCCAGCACTTGCAAATATCGCAAATGCGCGCCCTAGAGAGTGGACGCTACATGCTGCGTGCAACCAATACCGGGATCACCGCGATTGTGGATGAAAAAGGCCGCGTGCGCGATCAAGCCCCGGCATTCCACGCTGCAGTTCTGCATGGCAAGGCGCAGGGCATGACGGGCGCCACGCCCTATGTGCGCTGGGGCAATGCCTCATTCTTGCTGATGCTGGGCGCCATGCTCCTGCTGGTCGTGATGCTGCGTCAACGCATGTAAGCGTGGCCTTTGGCCTGCAAGTCGATAATCTCGGCATCTGCCATTGGCACCATGCTAACGAAACCGTGAATATCCGCCGGCTTGAATCCCTGGCCTTGCGCTGCCAGGCGGCACATGCGGAATTCGATTACACCGCCTACCGATAGGCTCTGGGCGCGCGTCATTAAATCCTTGTGCTTGGCGAAATTTTTGATGGCGAAAAATGGAATCTCGCCACCATGCAATACGATCACGATTTTGCTGTCGAAAGGGTCGGCACCATTCAGTTGACTGAGATGGCTGGCGCGATCCAGCACGCTAGTGAGGGCCGCCACGTCTTTGACAGCAACGTCGTATACGACTTTTTGTTTGCTGTATTCCTTCGTAATCACTTGGGCGCTGTCCCATGGCGCATTGGATGTGGCTTGAGCGTTGAGGGCGAATATGCCGAGAGCGAGCAGAATCAGGGTAGAGCGCATGTTGAGATCTCCTGTGGATGTTTAAGTGCGTGGAATGATTAAAAAAGAGCTTAACCGCGAAGGACGCGGAGGACGCAGAGTAATTCAAATGCTTTGCCTTTCCTTTGCGTCCTCTGCGGTTTGATTGTTTTTCAGGATAATACAAGATTTCTTGCGGCATTATTTCTAGATTCGGCTTTTTATCGTGCCCAAAACAGCTTAAAATTAGGCGTTTAGCGCATTCTTTGTATCTTTGTATTTACCGAAAGTTCTTCATGCCCACGTTTCAGGACATTATTCTCACCTTGCAGCGCTATTGGGCGCAGCAAGGCTGCGTGCTGCTCCAGCCCTACGATATGGAAATGGGCGCGGGTACCTTCCACACCGCGACCTTCTTGCGCGCCTTAGGCCCCGAGCCGTGGAAGGCCGCGTATGTGCAACCCTCGCGCCGCCCCAAGGATGGACGCTATGGCGAGAACCCGAATCGCTTGCAGCACTACTATCAATTTCAGGTCGTACTCAAGCCTTCGCCGACCAATATTCAGGAGCTGTATCTCGACTCGCTACGCGCACTCGGCATCGATACCGGGGTGCATGATATCCGTTTCGTCGAAGACGACTGGGAATCGCCCACACTGGGCGCATGGGGCCTGGGTTGGGAGGTGTGGCTGAACGGCATGGAAGTCACGCAGTTCACCTATTTCCAAGAAGTCGGTTCGCTGGTGTGCAAACCGGTGTTGGGCGAAATCACTTACGGCTTGGAGCGCCTCGCCATGTATCTGCAAGGCGTGGAAAACGTGTTCGATCTGACCTGGACGCCGGGCGTGACTTACGGCGATGTGTACCACCAGAACGAAGTCGAACAATCCAAGTACAACTTTGAACACAGCAACGTCAACTGGCTGCTGGAACAATTCAATATGTTCGAGCAAGAAGCCAAGCGGCTGATGGAAGCGGGCTTACCCCTGCCGGGCTTTGAGCAAGTAATGAAATGTTCGCATGCCTTCAATCTGCTAGATGCTCGCGGTGCGATCTCAGTCACTGAGCGTGCCGCTTACATCGGTCGCGTGCGCGCGCTGGCGCGATTGGTGGCGCAGGCCTATTACAATTCGCGGGAAGCGCTGGGCTTCCCGATGCTCAAAAATGCTTGAAACGCAGAGGACGCGGAGGACACAGAGGAAAAACATAGAAAACCTCTGCGTCCTCCGCGTCCACTGCGATTAAATAAGTTTTGAAAGAAGCCATGAAAGACACCTTACTCATCGAATTGCGCACCGAAGAATTGCCCCCCAAGGCGCTACCGCGCCTGGGCCAAACCTTCGCAGAAAAAATCATTCTCGACTTGCATGCACGTCAATTGGTCGATGCCGAAGCGGGTTACTCTTGGTTCGCCACGCCGCGCCGCTTAGCAGTGCAGGTGATGGCTGTGCGAGTACAAGCGCCGGATCAGGCTTTTACCGAAAAGCTCATGCCGGTCGCGGTTGCATTCGATGCAGAAGGCAAGCCAACGCAAGCGCTGTTGAAAAAAATGGAAGCCAAGGGCATTGCCGTCGAGCGCATCGCCAGCTTTGAGCGGCGCATGGACGGCAAGGCCGAAGCCTTGTTTTATTCCGATGTGAAATCAGGAGCGCAGTTGGCGCAAGTGATCGTTGAGAGCGTGCTTGCGGCGCTGAAAGCCTTGCCCATTCCCAAGCTGATGCGCTGGGGCGATAGCGAGCATCAATTCGTGCGCCCGGTGCATGGTTTGATTATGCTGCATGGCGCAAAAATATTGCCTGGCACAGTGCTTGGGCTGGCGAGTGGCAACCGAACGCTGGGTCATCGTTTTATGGGCGAGCGCGATCTGCTGATCGATCACGCCAATCACTACGAAGCCATTCTCGAAGAATACGGCGCGGTGATGCCGTCCTTCGTCAAGCGCCGTGCTGAAATCGAGATGCGCCTTTTGCTTGCAGCGGGTGATGCGCAGCCAGAGGAATATCAGGCGCTATTGGATGAAGTAACGGCCTTGGTGGAGTGGCCGGTGGTGTATGCCGGTCAATTCGATCCGGCCTTCCTGGCGGTGCCGCAGGAGTGCTTGATCCTGTCCATGAAACAGCACCAGAAATATTTTCCACTGCTGGATCGTCAGGGAAAATTGCTGCCGAAGTTCCTGCTGGCGAGCAACCTCAAGACTTCAGATCCGCAACACATCATCCATGGCAATGAACGCGTGCTGCGCGCGCGATTGTCGGATGCCAAATTCTTCTTCGAGCAAGATCAAAAAACCAAGCTCGAAACGCGTGTGCCAAAATTGGCGCAGGTGGTGTACCACAATAAGCTGGGCACGCAGTTAGAGCGCGTGACGCGTTTATCAAAACTGGCCGTGATCATTGCGCAGCAGCTGGGCACTTCCACCGATTGGGCGGGGCGTGCGGCGTATCTGTGCAAGGCTGATCTGTTGAGCGACATGGTGGGTGAGTTCCCCGAGCTACAAGGCTTGATGGGCCAATACTATGCACACATCGACGGCGAACCGGAGGCTGTGGCAAACGCGATCGAGGCACACTACCGGCCGCGCTTTGCCGGCGATGATTTACCGAAGGATAACGTAGGCGCCGCCGTGGCCCTGGCCGACAAGCTGGATACCCTGGTCGGCATCTACGGCATCGGCTTGGTACCGACCGGCGATAAAGATCCCTTCGGCCTGCGCCGCCACGCCTTGGGCGTGTTGCGTATTCTGATCGAGATGTCCTTGCCCTTGGACTTGCTGCAACTGCTGCAACAAGTGCGCGCATTATTCAGTGCCGAGCAGATGTCGACATCCGTGACCACCGATGTACATGGCTTCATGTTGGAACGCTTGAAGGGCTATCTGCGCGAACAAGATTTCGAGCCGGATGAGATCGATGCCGTGGTGTCGCAAAACCCAACCCGCATCGACCTGGTGTTGCCGCGCATGCAAGCGGTGCGCGCCTTCAAGCAATTGCCGGAAGCCGAAGCGCTGGCAGCCGCTAACAAGCGCATCCAGAATATTTTGAAAAAAACCGACGCCGTAACGCAAGAGCCCGATCTGGCCCTATTCGCAGAAGAAGCCGAACGCGCTTTGTTCGAGGCCGTGACCCAACTCGCACCGAAAGTGAATTCGCTCGTGGCGAACGAAGATTACACCGAGGCGCTGTGCGAGTTGGCCGGCGTGCGTGCGCAAGTGGATCGTTTCTTCGATGAGGTGATGGTCATGGCAGAAGAGCCGCTAGTGCGTCAAAATCGTCTGGCCTTGTTGAAGACTTTGGGCGATTTAATGAATCGCGTTGCAGATATCGGTAAACTGGCTTGATGTCGGCTAAGATTAAAATATGAAACTCGTCATTCTCGATCGCGACGGCGTCATCAATTACGATAGCGACCGTTTTATCAAGAGCCCGGAAGAATGGAAACCCATTCCCGGTAGCCTGGAGGCGATTGCGCGCTTCAACCAAGCCGGTTTTCGGGTGGTGATTGCCACCAACCAGTCCGGTATTGGGCGTGGGCTGTTCGACATGGCGATGTTGAATGCGATTCACGACAAGTTGTATCGCTCGCTGGCGCAAGTCGGCGGCCGCATTGACGCCTTGTTCTACTGCCCGCATTCGGCTGATTTGAATTGCCAGTGCCGCAAACCGCGCCCCGGCATGTTCGAGGAGATCGGGCGGCGCTTCAACACCCCCTTGCTCGGCGTGCCGAGCGTTGGCGATGCGCTGCGTGATTTGCAGGCGGCGCAGTCGGTGGGCGCGCAACCCATGTTGGTGTTGACTGGCAAGGGGCAGAATACGCTGGAGACTGGCGGCTTGCCCGAAGACACGCTGGTATTCCCGGACTTGGCCGCTGCCGCGAAACAGGTGATCCTGTCCGCATGATTGCACTGCGTTCGTTTTTGTTTTTGTTGTCGCTGGTCATCCTGACGCCACCATTTTCCGTCATCGCGTTGTTGACCTTCCCCTTTTCGTTGAAGATACGGTTTCGCATCATCTCCCTGTGGACGCGCATTGAGCTGTGGTTGTTGCGCCTATTGTGCAACTTGCGCTATGAAGTGCGTGGACGAGAGCACATCCCCACCACACCTAGTATTGTGTTGTGCAAGCACCAATCGGCCTGGGAAACCCTGGCCTTACAGGAAATCTTCCCGCCGCATGTCTGGGTAATGAAGCGTTCTGTGTTGTTGGTTCCATTTTTTGGCTGGGGATTGGCCATGTTGCGCCCGATTGCGATTGACCGCAGTGCCGGTCGTGCAGCGCTGAAACAAGTCACCGATCAAGGTCGCAACCGTTTGCAAAAAGGACTCTGGATCGTCATCTTTCCCGAAGGCACGCGCGTCGCGCCGGGCAAGGTCGGACGCTACGGCATCGGTGGTGCCTGGTTGGCCACTCATACCGGCACCACAGTCGTGCCGGTCGCACATAATGCAGGCGAATTTTGGGGGCGAAATTCCTTCATCAAATATCCTGGCACCATCACCGTTAGCATCGGTGCGCCGATCGATCCCAAGGGTATGAAGCCGGGCGACTTGAACGACAAAGTGCAGGCATGGATCGAGAATGAAATGAAGCAGATTCAGACGACGGATGTTGTACATCAAACATCAGCCAAATGAACGAACAGCATGGCTTACCCGCTTAAAGAAACGCGCGACATCCACCTGCTCAACCAGGCAGTCACCTATACCCTGATGCGCCGCAAGCGCCGCACCATCGGTTTCAAGGTAGATGGCAGCGGCCTCACCGTCAGCGCGCCGCCGCGCGAACCGTACCACTACCTCGAACAGTTGATCCAGGAGCGCGCACCTTGGATTGTTAAAAAGCTGCATGAAATGGAAACGCGTCGCCTGCCGCAGCGCACTTGGCAAAACGGTGAGCGCTTGCTGCTGCTGGGCGATGAGCTAGAGTTGAATTTGTATCGCAGCCTGCGCCGCGCAGAGCCGATCCGCTCCCCCGGAAAAATCTGGGTCGGCGTGCCCGATATACGCGATGCCGAAACGGTACAGACGCGCGTGGCGCAATGGTATCGCCGCCTCGCCGCGCAACATTTCCAATCGCGCCTCGCCTGCTATGCGCCGCGCCTGGGGCTGGCAACGCCACAGCTAAAACTCTCCAACGCCAAGACCACCTGGGGCATGTGTTTATCCTCAGGCGTGATCCGCCTGTCCTGGCGCCTGATCAAGGCGCCGCAGCCGCAGATTAACTATGTGGTGGCGCACGAGATCGCCCATCTCAAACACATGAACCACTCGCGCGCCTTCTGGGACACGGTGGCGCAACTGTATCCGGATTTTAAAAGCCAACGGCAAGCGCTGGAGCGGGATGGGGCGCGGTATCATACGTTTTGAATGATGCTGTGCCTTGATTAAACTTGGGGAAGTATGCAAGGTAGTGGTAAGCACTAGGTACTATAGGGCTAATGAATGGCTAGGCCTTTCATAACACTGAATATTTCAGATAACCACCAATGAAACAGAATCATGCTTAGACGGCCTGTTTTTCGTGTCATTTTTTTACTAGGGTTGTGTTTACCTATCATTATTTCTGGGCAGCAATTCTTTGGCACCATAATTGGGCTTAGTCACTGGATACAGCCGCGAGGCCCGTTTCCAGACGTATCGAGGATAGATGTAATATCTGTTATTGAAGCGACGAAAATAGTTCTTCGATTTTTCGCTCAAGGGGGATCACTTTACGATCCAAACTTTGCGTCGACTAGCTGGCCATCGTCATTCATCATGTGGGGGCTAATTCTTCTAGCGAGTGTTTTATGTTTGCTTGGCGTGCTATTAGGTCGAGGCCGTATCGCCGCGACGGCCATTATTATTGGAAGCTTGCTAATCACAGCAAGTATCGCAATATTCTCTCTTCAGTTTGGTTCCTGGCACTGAATCATCCGAGGTAATTCGATGAAAACATCGCGCAATTACAGCAAACGGGGCGCGTATTGTAATATGTTACTTATCTTTAAAGCCCGCGCTCATCGCATCTACCGCAACAAGCTAAATATTACACTTACTGATTAGCTGTGCTGGAAGAATTTCCGGCGTCATACACAACCGCACGATCGCGCCCCTCATTCTTGGCTTGATATAAAGCCTTATCTGCATAGCCCAGCAGTTTCTCGTAACTTGTTCCGTGGGTAGGGAATATCGATATGCCAATGCTAATGGTGATCTCGATAAGCTTTCCTTCGCACAGGAACGAACTATTTTTGATGGCGTTGCGCAGATGCTCGGCTGCCGCCATGGCGCTGGTTAATTCAAGTTGTTCACGATTTGCTTCGTCGATTGGATGGTCGTATAGGATGGGCAATAGCACTAAGAACTCCTCGCCACCATAGCGAAAGCAGTAATCCGTATCGCGCAAGGTCGATTCGCTGAGTTTTACAATGTGCTTGAGCACTTCATCGCCGACTGGGTGGCCGTATGTGTCGTTGATGCGTTTGAAATAGTCGATATCGAATAGCAGTACCCCGAAGGATGTTTTGCCACGTTGCGCTCGACTCGCCTCTATGCGGAAAAGGTTGGTGGCTGCGCGTCGGTTGCGCGCGCCGGTCAGTTGATCGGTCTCTGCTAGGCGCGCCAATTCCTTCGTTAGCCGATCGATCGGCTTCACTATTGCGCCGCTGGCAAAGTAACTCATTAAGCCGCCAACGAGTATAAAGGCAAGGCCTAGACTAATGATGGTTATGCGCGCACGAGCGACGTCACGGTACATGGTTTTGGCATCTTCTGCCTCGAATACGATGCCTATCGGTGGGCCGCCGGGGATATGCAATATCCCGCCGACGATCAGGTAAGGTGTTCCGTCATCGGTGACAAAATCCCAGATAAGGTAATTAGGTGTCTGGCAGGGGCGCGTGTCCATGCTGGAGACAATGCAATTGGGCATTTGGTTTTTTATTGTTTGATTGATCTGCCGTGGATTGAGCGGGATAGGTTTGGTTGAGCGCAGCAAACTTGGATCGAAAAAATAGGCGCCAAAAACGGTTTCGCTGCCGGCTATCTCGCGCAGAAATTCGCCATTGAGAATATAGCCACCGTGGAGGTGGCCGATTTCGCCGTCTTGCCATTGAATAATGGCAGACGTTTGGATTGTCGCTTCACGGATGTCTGTATTGTAGGAAAACTGTGTTTTGCGTGCTTTCTCAGGCGGCAATTTTTGGGACTGGAAATCTGGTTTGAGCGTTTTCCCCTTTCGGTTCGGCAAGGTGCTGTAGGTGATAATGTTATCTTTATTGGTCACCTCTAAATAAGACAAGCCTAGCCGTTTTTTGAATTCAGGGCCGATGACCTGCATGTCGGCATCGCTGTCGATTTCATTGAGATAGTACGCAGCTCGAACAAATGTGGCGTCATTTGAAGTGAATGCAATATAGTTGCCTAGCTCGCGCGCCAGTTTTTGAAAGGTATAGTTAATGGTTCGCTCGACGGCATCTTTGCCTTTGTGCGAATAGGACTCGCGAATGCTCTTGGACATCATCGCATCGTTCAAAACAATAAGCGCGATGGTGGGGATCATTACAATCCCCACAAAGGCAGCCATCATTTTTGTGCGTAGGTTCATCCCTGTCCCCGGTGCGACAGTAATTTCACCCTATCGGTAGTCTGCGCAGGACGGTTGATAGGGGCGACGGGAAAAGTCGTTGAATGGAACATGTCTATGCAAAACACAATCGATCCTGCGTGATTGATTCAAGCGATCGAGGGTTTGGCTAGCGCGCGGCGGGTTTGCCGCCCCAGTCCATAAAGTTAACGCGGTTGGCATTCGCGATCATGGTTCGAATATCATTATAGTTAGCATCATCCGGTTTGATGAAGCGCTTTAGCATGGCGTTTTTCAGTACCTTCTTGCCATCCTTGTCCTCGTGCATGGATAGGATCACATCCTGCAAACGCTTCTTAACCGCAGCGTCGAGTTTTTTGCTGACGACGATGGGCGGCGCACCTGCGCCTTTGTTAGGAAATGCATCGATGATGCGAACGTTCATGGCATTGGCTTCGCCAATTTTGCGATCATAGTCCAGCACGAGAGACTCGACCGAGCTTGCATCGACTATGCCTTGCGCCACAAGGCGAATGGATTCCTGATGGTCGCCAGATTTGACGACCTTGGAAAAATAATCCTCCCAGCTTTTTGCGCCAAGCTCAATGAGCCGATTGCGTGGCATGTTGTAACCAGAGTTGCTGGTCAGGCTGCTAAATGCATATGTTTTTCCTTTGATGTCGGCCCAGGTTTTATAGGGCGAATCTTTGCGCACGATGGTGTAGGAAAAATATTTCCCCGGTTTATCGCTATATCCCGGCGCATCGTTATAAGTACCTTTTTCCAAACCGAGCACCGGCATGGCCAGCATTTCGTAGATGTTTTTGTCGAGGTTTTGAACGTACGGCAATCCGCAGATATAACCCACGTCGATTTTTCCGGATGCAAGCAAGGCATCGGCCTCATCATACGACAGGCCGGTGATGACTTTTACATGGTAGCCGGTCTTTTTGGAAAAGTAGTCTGCCATTTCCTGGTAGACCGGCAACCCTGCTTTCGAGACATAGGCCTGCGTGACGACCATTCTGATGGTTTTCGCGTTCTCATCTGCCATGGCCCATCCGTAGACTAAAACGTTGGCCATTAATGCCAACACGAGTGTGTTGACGAGTTTTTTTGCGTTTGCTGACATAAATCGGTATCCAATTAATAGACGATAATGTCTCCAATAGCGACCGATTATTTGAATTCTTTATAAAAAGATAGAGCGCTTCACAAAATAAAATGGCCGCGGCCCGCGGCTCCTTTTCTAGCGCCGCATGATCCCTTTATACGGGGATGGCTGCGCCATGCACCAGCTTGGCATCCTCGCTGCACAAGAACAGGATCACGCGCGCAATTTCTTCCGGCTTAGGCCATTTGGTGTGGTCGGCATCGGGCATGGCTTTGCGGTTCGCTTCAGTGTCGATAATGCTCGGGAGTATCGAGTTTGCGCGTACGCCGCTGCCTTTGAGGTCGGCGGCGAGCGAGGCAATCATGGCAACGGCAGCGGCTTTCGATGCAACGTATTCTGAAGCCGATGCCATGTGGTTGAATGCGGCGGTGGCCGCTACGTTAACGATGGTGCCGCTGCCTTGCTTCAACATCAAGGGTACGACGGTGCGCGCTAACAGGTAACCAGCTTTCAGGTTGAGCGAGAGCATCTGATCCAGAGCCTTGCTGTCCATTTCCCACAGCGGGGCACCCGCGGTATAGCCGCCAACTGCGTTGACGAGCGCATCCACTCGGTCCTGTTTGGAGACAAAGGCTTTAAGCTCATTTTCATCCAGCACGTTAACGCTTTGACCTTCCAGCGGGGCATTGGCGCCGGCGCTGTTTTTCAGTGCGTCAAATTCTGCTTGGTTGCGGTAAGTCACAAACACCATGGCGCCTTCATCGAGAAATGCCAAGCTGACTGCGCGGCCTAAGCCGCCCGTGCCACCGGCGACTAGAATATTTTTCCCAGAAAATCTTTTGTTCATTGCGGTTTCCTTTTCAAATGCCAATTATTTTGACTTAATTCGATAAAAGCGTTGCTCCACGCTTTTGCCCTTGATGTTGTCGAGCCGCTCGCCAATGGCCTGACCGAGTTGATCCAGACGTTCGTTCGGGTGCGGATGGGTCTTGAACAACAGCGCTACGCTGCCTTCGTCCTTGGATACTTGTGCGATGTCTTGTAACACGCTCACTAGGCCGAAGGGGTCGTAGCCGGCGCGCCCCGCCAGTACTACAGCGATACGGTCGGCTTCAAATTCAGCATTTTTGTCGAGGCTGCGCGCGGCGATTTCTGCGCCATTGCCAATGAGCTTTTGCACGTTCGAATTGCCGCCGACTTGTTTCGACAACAGCTTGCCGCCGAGATCGATAAGTTGGCTTTGCTGTAAAATTTTCAAGTGGTGCTTGCGGATGACGTGACCGATTTCATGGCCTAGCACGCCGGCCAATTCTGCTTCGTTATGAAGTTGGCGATAGAGGCCTTGGGTGACAAACACATAGCCGCCAGGCGTAGCGAAGGCGTTGATGTCATTCGACGCAATCACGCCGAAGTGCCAGCTGAGATCGGGCCGCTCGCTTTGGCTCGCCACCCAGCGTCCGACGCGATTCACATACAGTTGCAGTTTGTCGTCTCTCACCAAGGGCGATGCGCCGAGAATATTGCCGGCGATTTGGCGTCCGATGGCGATTTCCTCTTGATCCGAAGTGCCGCCCAGCGCAAGTCCGCCCTCCTGTTTTTGTGCGTCGCCACCGATCTGTTTTTGGAGTTCCTTGCCAAGGTTGAAAGCCTGTGCCGGCAGAGTGCACAGCATGAGCATGGCCACGAATAAGGAGCGTTTCATTTTGGCGCTCCTAGCGGTTGGGGGAGATAGCCGAGCTGGATGCTCTTTAACTGCGCTTGGCCAGCGAATTTACGCGCATCGTCCTTACTCACGCTAGCCGTTTCCATTTTCTTGGTCTCGGCCTCGTCGAACTTGGCGGATTTCAACTCCTCTTCGCTGAGTCCACGCACGCCAGTACTCGCCACAACTTTGCCGGTGCCGGCACGTCCTGAGGCCAGACCCGCCAGTCCGCTTGCCGCGCCACCTTTTTGTGCTGCGCCGCGGCGCACGCTCAACATACGCACCCAGCCGCTCCCTTTGACACTCTTCACTTGATACCAGCCGCTTTTCTGCTGGAGGATGTCGAGTCTGTCGCCGCTCGCGAGAGTGCCCAAAGTCTTGGCGTCGCGGAACGGCGCAGCTTTTAGTTCATCGGCCTTGAGTGCGGTACCGGTCTCACCCGCACCTGCGCTGTTTGCGCATAGCGCGCTTGCCAGCAGGAATAGCCCATGTCGCAATTTCATGTGATGTTTCCTTTCTCGTTCCACTGCAATAAGGCGGCGGCGAATAGGCTACGCCAACCGTCGCGCGCCGCTTCGCCGCCGTGTAAGCAAGCTTCTTGTACGACCCACGCAACTGCGCCGGGACGCATGTCGATATAACGTCCCAGCACCTGCGGCAGTTGTTCGGTCACGATAGCGACGTCAGCGCGCAGTGCTGCTATTTTGTCCTGTGCAGCAATGGGTGCGACCCAAGAGATGGCGAAGGTGTATTCGAGCAAAGCCCACAGTCCGCGCTGCCGGCCCTTCAGCACTTCCACACTTTTTGCAGCCGTGCCTGCGCGTTCCAGGGCTGCGCGCATTTGCTCGAGCATGCCGTCGCTCAAGGCATCTGTGCTGCGTTGCAGGCGGATCAGCAGCAGCGTCGCATGCAGCTCGCCGCCTTGATCCAGCGAGGCGCGCAAGGAAGTTTTTTCCAGGGCGCGCAGGGTGGCAGCCGAGTAGATGCGCGAGATGCTGAAGTACGCCAGCGCCACCGTTACCGGCCCAGTTAAATTGATATAGGTGGTGCTGAGATTGATGCTGGCGTAGGTAATGCCGAGCAGGATGAATTGCGATGCACCGAACAGGCGGTCGATTTTCGCATAACCGACATCGCGGTAAAACGCCCAGGCGGTGCCCCAGATCAGCAGTAGGCTCAGCAGCGGATAGACGATGCGGCCTTCTGGTACGTGTAGATAATCGCCGCGCTTCATGTTGTCGATGGCGGTGGCGAGAATTTCCACGCCGGGGTGCAATTGCGCCAGCGGCGTCGGTTTGACGTCGAACAGGCTGGGCGCGGTGGAGCCGATCAACACGATCTTGCCTTTAAATTCATGCGCTGCGCGTTGCGGATTTTGGCGTTGCATGTCGAACAATACATCGCTGAAACTCACCGTGGGGTAAGTGAAAGGCTTGCCACGCCAATTCAGGATTACGCTTTCGGCGTCTGGCTCCTTGCCGCCTAAGCCCTCCACCAGGCGCGCCGGCAGCGAAGGAATGGCCCAACCATAGTCGGCGCGAAATACCGTGTACTCGCGCACCACGCCATCTGGATCGGGAATGATGTTGTGCAGGCCTAAGCGCCCGCCTTTCAGGATGGATTGAAAGGAAGGTAGCACCATGGCCAGTGTTGCATCGGGTGCGGGGATTTCATCCGCAATCTTACCTACGCCGGGAATTTGCGCGGCCTTCACCTGGCTCAATTTGTCGTCGGACGGATCGAGCCGCAGCATGGGGAAATAGGTGTTGTTGGTACGTGCCACGGCGGCGTCGAAATAGGCGTCGCTGTCCGCGTTGTACACGTCCGGGTCGCTGAACAGAATATCGAACACTACCGCCTTGGGTTGCTGCATTTCGAGGTGTTCGAGAAACTCGCCCAACACCTGGCGCGGCCAAGGCCAGCGGCCATAGTCCTTGGCCATGGCGGCCAAGCTCGCCTCGTTGATATCGACGATCACGATCTCGGGATCAGGCTTGGGTACCACCACACGCCATTTCATCATAAGGTCGAACGCCGTCTGGCGCATGTTCGACCCGACATGCAGAAAAGATGCATCCACGACCACGAACAAGGAGAATAGCAACGCGAGGTACAGATAAAAAACATGGCGCCAGCGCTGCGCGAGCACACCCCAAAAGCGCGCCACGCGTTGGCGGATAAATTGCAGGATGCTAATCAGCGGATTCATCTTGCTTATTATGCGCCTGGACGGAGATCGTCCGATACTTCCGTAAACAATCAGTAGGGGCGTTGCCTTAGCTTTTCTTGCCGATCAACTCAATCTGATAGCCATCTGGGTCGCACACGAAAGCGATGATCGTTGTGCCCGCATTCATCGGCCCGGCTTCGCGCAGGATTTTGCCGCCGCGCTCGCGGATTGCGGCGGTGGCGGCGTAGACGTCGTCGACTTCGAGGGCGATGTGGCCGAATCCGCCGCCGAGCTCGTATTGGGTAATCCCCCAGTTGTAGGTGAGCTCAATGACGGTGTTGTCTTTTTCATCACCATATCCAACGAAGGCCAGGGTGAATTTGCCCTCGGGGTAGTCTTTGCGTCGGAGTAGTTGCATGCCCAAAACTTGGGTGTAGAACGCAATGGAGCGATCCAGGTCGCCTGTGCGAATCATCGTGTGCAATAAGCGCATGTTGTTTCCTTTTCCAGAATACAAAATCGAGCACGCTATGATGCCATGCTGTGCTTGATTTTTGTGGTTCGGAAATCAGGTGCTTGCAGTTGGCCAAGCAAATTTGCTTAGCCAATGCGGGATGTCTTCGGCGGGGATCGGGTAACCCAGGAAATAGCCCTGCGCACTGTCGCAGTCCATGCTGTGCAGCAAGTCCAAGGTGGCGTGGTTTTCTACGCCTTCGGCGACCACGGCATAGCCTAGGTTGTGCGCCAGGTCGATGGTGGAGCGCACGATAGCGGCGTCGGTTGTGTCTTGCACCATGTCCAGAATGAAGGATTTATCCAGCTTGATGGAATGGATCGGTAGGCGCCGCAAGTAGGCGAGCGAGGAGTAGCCTGTGCCGAAGTCGTCGATAGCGACGGTGACGCCGATTTCGCATAATTGGTGCAGCACGCGCGAGCCATGGCCGATGTCGGCCATCAGCGTATTTTCCGTGATCTCGATTTCAAAGCGTCCGTTGCGTTCGGGCGATGCCGCATTGCCCAGCGCATCGTGCAAGTGTTGCAATAATTTCGGGTTCTGAAATGAGGAGGCGGAAACATTGAGCGCGACGCTCAACGCTTTGCCGGCGATGTCCCACAGGCGATTTTGTTCGGCGATGGTTTGGATGATCCAATCGGTCATGGGGTGGATCAGCCCCGAGCGCTCTGCGATAGGAATGAATTTGTCGGGCAGGATCATGCCCTGTTCCGGATGTTGCCAGCGGATCAGGGCTTCCACGCCGTAGGCGCGCCCTTGTTGCAAGTCGATCTTGGGTTGATAGTGCAGCACGAATTCGCCGCGATCCAGGGCGCGTCGCAAATCGCTGGCCAATTGAAATTGATTGGCCATGCGATGGGTGGTTTCGTGCTGGAATACGCCGGGGCCGATGCCTTTGTGCTTGGTGCTGTACATGGCGAGATCGGCGCGGCTCATTAAGGTATCGACATCGTCGCCGTGTTCCGGGTAGAGCGCGATGCCAATGCCGACGCCCAGATAAAGCTCTTGGCCGGCATAGGTGAAGGGGCGTGATAAGGCTTCCGTCACAGTGTCGGCCACTATTTGCGCCGCCTGCAATCCATCCGTGACTTCCGGCAGTAGCACCGCGAATTCGTCGCCACCGAGCCGCGCCAAGGTGTCGGAATCGCGCAACAGGGGCGCTAGGCGCGCGCCGACTTGGCGCAAAACTTCATCACCCGCCGGGTGGCCGAGCGTGTCGTTGATTTCTTTGAAGTGATCCAAGTCCATCACCATCAACACGACTTGCATGTTGCCGAGACGGCGCGCCGTGGCGATGGCCTGGGTGAGACGATCGTAAAACAAGGAGCGATTGGGCAGTCCGGTCAGGCTGTCGGTGGTGGCCAAGATGTTCAGGCGCGAAATGACGTCTTTCCATTTGGTCGTTTCGTCCATCAGGCCGTCGATGCGTATGACCGTGCCTGACTCGTCCATGAAAGGATGAAAAATTCGGCGGAACCAGCGCGGTGATTTTCCCGGTTCCTGGATGCGGCTTTCCACGTCCACCCGCTTGCCTAGCAAGGCTTCGCGCCAGGCGGCTCGAACTAAATCGCGGTCATCGGGATGCGTCCACCCAAGGCAGGGGATCGGCATGTCGATCTCTAAACTGCAAACATCTTGGGTGGAAGGACTGACATATAACGGGGTGTTGGTCTTGACGTCCACCGACCATAAGACCTGCGGAATATTGGCCAGTAGCCCGGTGATTTGTGCCTGTAATAAGGCGACCTTGTCTTTTTCGGCTTGCAGTTGCGACAGGGCGGCATCCCAATAGCCTTCCATCATCATGCCCATGTCGCGGAACAGGAATTTTTGGATTGCGTCTTCCAGCATCTGACGATCTGCATCGGCAATGGCGCCGGCTTCGTCCATGACTTCATGCAAGTAATCCAGATATAACAAATAGGCGCCCATGAACCAGGCGGGCTCGATGCCATGCCGATGATGGATGTGGCCGATCTTGGTCAGTGCGTTGGCGCTTTCGCTGCTGCGGTCGCCCAAGAGGAAATCGTTGAGGTGCGCGAGTTGCTTGCGCACCAGATCCTCGATCTTGCCGCCGGACGCCTGGTAATTGTTCAGGACATTGGCTGTTGCGGGAAAGTGGAAAAGATATTCGTAGAATGTTTGGGCAAAGCGCTCGCCATTGCTGAGCAGCTGCGCTTGGTAGCGCTGCAGAATCTGGGTGTCGGCATCGGAGATGCGCAGGAATCGGTTGAACGATTCGTTGAGTTGATTTACAAAACCGCCTTGCCGCCGCTGACTGGCCGCCTTGTCCTGATGTTCTTCGGACATCTTCTCCCCCACTTTATTATTTTGTACGAACAGAAACTATGGCTTGCAAGCGCGCCTGCTCGATGCGGCTGAGTTTACCATAAGCCTGTTATGGTTATTCGCTTAGAGCGTGCTTTGTAATGAAGTTGACCGGCGCTGGGTACAGTCGTGCGGGAAAAAAATGAAACTCAGTGTGCCGCGCCGGCACCGCGCAGATGTTGGTTGGCCGCGAGGTAGGCGCCGATCCAGCCCAAGCAGGCGGCGCTTACCAGGATCGCTAGACCATCGCGCCAGGACAGGCTGGCCAATAGAAAATTCAGGTTATACAAGCTGGCGATTTCGGCCACACGTAGGTTGATCAGGGCGAAGGCGCTGGCTACGGTGAGCCAGGCAGCGAGGCCGCCGAGCAGCCCTTGCAGCATGCCGAGATAAAGATAAGGACGGCGGATGAAAGCGTCGGTCGCCCCCAATAAACGGCTGACCTCGATCTCATCGCGAAGCGCTAATATTTGCAGGCGGATGGTATTGAAGCCAACCGCCGCCAGCGCAAAACCGAGCAACGCGGCGAGCAGCCACACCGCTTGCTGTCCCAGGCGCAAGAAGGCATTCAAGCGTCGCGCCCATTCCGAATCAAGCTTGGCGCTCTGCACGCCGCTCCAGGCTTGCATGTCCTGGCGCAGTTGATCGAGTTGATCCGGGTCGGCGTTTTTTGCCGTTACTACGAAGGCGTCGGGCAGTGGATTCTTGCCGAGAATTGCGGTGGCGTCGCTCAGGCCCATGTTCTTCGACAATTCTTTCAACGCGGCATCGCGCGGCACGAAGCGGTATTCTTTGACCTCGGGGCGGGCCTTTAATTTTGCTTCGAGATCGCGCTGCACTGCGCTGCTGGCATTGTCCTTCAAGAAGATGCTGATCTCAGGCTGGCCCTGGCTGTTGGCGGCGATGTGGCCGAGATTATCCACCAGCAAATACAAGCCCAGCGGCAGGCTCAAGGCGATACCGATCACGAATACCGTCAGCAGCGTGGCCAAGGGCGCGTCCAACATGCGGTTCACGGTCAGGATCAGCGCGGCGCGGTGTTGGCTGAATAGGTTTCTCATGCTTTCAAGATTCCATCGCGTAAATGCAGAACGCGCGAAGCAGAATGCGCTGCCAAATGGGGGTCGTGGGTAGCGATCAACAGCGTGACGCCGACTTGGTTGAAGGCGACGAACATGTCCATCAATTGTTTAGCGTAATCAGGATCGAGATTGCCGGTGGGTTCATCGGCAATCAGGATCGCCGGTCGGTTGACGATGGCACGAGCGATGGCTAAGCGTTGTTGCTCGCCGCCGGAGAGTGTGATTGGTACAGCTTTTTCTTTTTCCAACAGGCCAACTTTATCCAGTGCTGCGCGTACGCGCTTGGCCGCCTCGCGTTGCGGCATGCCGATAATGCGCAAGGGTAGCACCACGTTCTCGAATACATTGCGGTCGAACAGCAGGCGACCTTCCTGGAACACCATGCCGATATTGCGCCGCAGATAGGGCACGGCACCGCGTGACAGCGCCCCAACATTTTGACCGTGGACCAATACATTGCCCTGGGACGGGCGCTCGATCGCTGCGATGAGTTTTAACAGTGTTGTTTTGCCTGCACCAGAGGAGCCGGTCAAAATCGCCAGTTCGCCCGTCTCGATGGTGAAGGAGACGTCCTTCAGCGCTTCGGCGCCGCCACGATAACGCTTGGTAACTTGGCTGAAGGTAATCATCTAACTAAACAAAGCCTCGACAAATTCGGCGGCGACGAAAGGCCGCAAGTCATGCAAAGTTTCGCCCACGCCGATAAAGCGCACCGGCACCGGGCGAGTCTGGGCGATGGCCGCAATGACACCGCCCTTGGCAGTGCCGTCGAGCTTGGTCACAACCAGGCCGGTCAGCCCTAAGGCATCGTCGAAGGCTTTAACTTGCATCACCGCATTTTGGCCGGTGTTGGCATCCAGCACCAGCAACACTTCATGCGGCGCGCTGGGATCCGCCTTACTGATGACGCGCTTTACCTTTTTGATTTCTTCCATCAGATGCATCTGCGTCGGCAGGCGGCCAGCGGTGTCGGCCAGCACGATGTCGATGCCGCGTGCCTTGGCGGCGTTGATGGCATCGAAAATCACCGCAGCGGAGTCGCCCGATTCTTGGCTGATGACGCTGACGTTATTGCGCTCGCCCCAGGCGATGAGTTGTTCGCGTGCAGCGGCGCGGAAGGTGTCGCCCGCTGCAAGCAGCACTGATTTTCCCTGTGCCTGATAGTGCTGCGCCAGCTTGCCGATGGTCGTGGTCTTGCCGGCGCCGTTCACCCCCGCCAGCATGATGACGAAGGGTTGGTGGGTGCTGATGTCGAGCGGCTGTTGCAGCGGCGTCAGCAGTTCGACCAGGGCTTGTTTCAGAGCATCCTTGAGTTGTGCAGCATCGGTCAGGGCTTCGCGCTTGACGCGGCTACGCAGCGTCTCTAATAGTGACTGAGTCGCGGCCACACCCATGTCAGCCGTGAGAAGAATGCTTTCCAGCTCTTCATAGAGGGCTTCATCGATTTTGCCACCGCTGAATAGCTCCGTGACCGGCGTATTGAGTACATCGCGTGTCTTGGCCAGGCCGCGCCGCAGGCGCTCGCTCCAGGAGGTGTTTTCCTCGGGTGTGGGGGTCTCCGGCTCGGCTTTGGATTTATTAAAGAAACTAAACATGAATTTTTGAGTCTGATTCGAACGTATAATTTTAACTTCATTCCACTAGGCGAACTACTTTATCCATGAGAAAAACAACGGAATTATTCAGTTTAGCGCTGTTTTGCCTTCCTTTAACGGCGCTTTCCGCCAATCAACCGCAACAAGAAGTCTTGGCAAATGGCCTTACGGTGATCGTCAAAGAAGATCATCGCGCTCCGGTCGTGGTGTCCCAGGTCTGGTATCGAGCCGGTAGTATGGATGAGCACAATGGCACCACTGGCGTGGCGCATGTGCTGGAGCACATGATGTTCAAAGGCACTAAGGCGGTGCCGTCGGGTGATTTCTCAAAACAAATTGCCGCAGCCGGCGGGCGTGAAAATGCCTTCACCAATCGCGATCACACCGCCTATTTTCAGACCTTGGAGCGTTCCAAGCTGGAGCTGGCCCTGAAGCTGGAAGCGGATCGCATGCAAAACCTTGCGTTATCAAAGTCCGAGTTCGACAAGGAAATCGAAGTCGTGCGCAACGAACGCCGCTGGCGCACCGACGATCAACCGCATGGTTTAGTGTATGAACAATTCATTGCCACCGCGTTTCAAACCCATCCTTACCATTGGCCGGTGATTGGTTGGATGAACGATCTTGAAAATATGAAGACAGAAGATGCGCGCGCTTGGTACCACACGTGGTACGCGCCGAATAACGCGGTGCTGGTAGTGGCGGGCGACGTCAAAGCGGAAGCGGTGTTCAAGTTGGCGCATAAGTATTTTGGACCGCTCAAGGCCAAGAAGTTGCCGGGACGTAAGCCGCAGGAGGAACCGACGCAGGAAGGTTTACGCCGCGTCACGGTCAAGGCTCCGGCCAAGTTACCGTACTTGCTGATGGGCTGGAAAACGCCAGTTATTCGCGATGTGGATAAGGATAGCGAACCGTTTGCGCTGGAAATGTTGAGCGGCGTGCTGTCGGCCAACGCGGCGGCGCGCCTGCCTACGGCGCTGGTGCGCGAATCGCAGATTGCGGTGGATGCGGACAGCGGCTATGACAGCGTGCAGCGTGGACCGGGACTGTTCGTCATTGACGCTACGCCAAGCGAAGGCAAAAATGTCGCCGAGCTGGAAGCCGCCATCCGAGCCGAAGTGGAAAAATTGAAGCGCGACGGTATTAGCGAGGAAGAGCTGAACCGCGTCAAGGCGCAAGTGATCGCGGCCCAGGTCTATCAACGCGACTCGGTGTTTTATCAGGCGATGCAGATCGGCGAAATGGAAACTGCTGGTTTGAGTTTTCGGGCCATTGATAAGCGCATTGAAAAACTCAAGGCGGTGACGGTAGAGCAGGTGCGTGACGTCGCAAAGAAATATTTGATCGACGATACGCTTACCGTAGCCACGCTCGACCCGCAACCTTTGGACGGCAAGAAACCCGTTGCGCCGCCGAAAGGCTTGCATCATGGCAGCTAATATTCACGGTGCACAGGAATACAAAATGCAAATCAAAAAACAATCGAATGTTTTCCGCGGGCTGTGCCTTATCGCAGTATTGGCTGTCGTGGCACTGCCGGCGCAGGCCGGCGTAAAGATTCAATCCTGGCAGGCCAAGAGCGGTGCCAAAGTGCTGTTCATAGAGAACCGTGATTTGCCGATGTTGGATGTGGCAGTGCAGGTTGACGCCGGTAGCCGGCGCGATTCACCAGAGCGATCCGGGCGCGCCGATTTGGTGGCCGGTATGCTGCAATTAGGCGCTGCGGGCCTGAACGAGGAAATCATCGCCAAGCGCCTGGCCGATGTCGGCGCGCAAATGGGGCCGAGTTTCGACCGCGATCGTGCTGGCTATAGTTTGCGTACCCTGTCCTCCAAGCGCGAACGCGAACAATCGCTGGATATTTTGGCCAAGGTGTTGCAAGCGCCGGACTTCCCAGAAGCGATATTACAACGTGAAAAAACGCGCACTTTGGCTGCGCTGCGTGAAGCCGAGACCAAGCCTGCCGCGATTGCCGACAAGGCTTTTTACAAGGCGCTGTATAGCGACCATCCTTATGGCCTATCGGGTGACGGCGAGATCGCGACCGTCCGCAAATTGACGCGTGACGATTTAGTGCGCTTTTATCAAAACCATTATGGCGCATCGAGTGCGGTGGTTTCCATTATTGGCGACGTGAGCCGTGCGGAGGCGGAAGCGATTGCCGAGCAATTGACCGCGCGTTTGCCGGATCATGAGTCGTGCGAAGAATTGCCCAAAGTACTCCCACTCGACAAGCCGCAAGTGCTGCGCATTCCACACCCGGCAACCCAAGCACATATCGCGGTCGGTGCGCCGGGCATTGCACGGGGCGATCCGGATTACTTCTCTTTGTATGTTGGAAACTATGTGCTGGGCGGTGGCGGCTTCGATTCGCGCATCCTGAATGAGATCCGTCAAAAGCGTGGACTAGCCTATAGCGCGCACAGTTATTTTATTCCGCTGCAACAACCTGGACCATTTGAGATGGGTATGCAGACCAAGAAGCAAGACGCCGATGTCGCGCTCAAAGTTGCGCAAGATACTCTGCAAAAATACATCCAGGAAGGCCCGAGTGCGGCTGAGTTGAAGCAGGCGAAAAACAATATTATTTTGGGTTTCCCGCTGCGTATTGATAACAATCGTAAGTTGCTTGAGTATTTGGGCGTGATCGGTTTTTATGGTCTGCCGTTAAATTATCTCGACGACTTTACGCGTCAAGTGGATAAAGTCAGCGTGCATGCGATTCAGGATGCTTTCAAGCGCCGAGTGCATCCGGACAAGATGGTGACCGTGATTGTCGGTGCTCCGGAAACGAAGCCGTAATTGAAAAGGCCGGCTCTTGCCGGCCTAATAATTTAATTTGAGCGATCTCAGTTATGCGCTATGGCGTTTCAAGATCGAATTGCGCAGCCAGCACGCCGGCGCTGGCGCACTTTTCGTCTTCTGTGCCGGCGGGAGCGCCGCTTACACCGATACCACCTACGATATTGCCTCCCGCCTCAATGGGGACTCCTCCCGCATAAAATAGTAAGCCTTGGATTTTGCCCACGCTAAATGGTTGGGTAAAACGATTTTCCAGGGTTGATGTGGCAGCATTGAATGACATGGCGGTGTAGGCTTTTTGCCGGCTTAGTTCCAGGGTTACTTCAGGCGCCAAGGTATCGCGTAAAACAATCACAGTATGTCCACTACGATCCACGATGGTTACGCTCACTTGATTTTCGCCCTTACGACATTCGGTGAGCGCGGCCTGTGCGATTTTCTGCACGGTTTCTAAGGTTAAGCGTGGGATTTTGATGAAGGCCGGCGCTTCTGCAGCCATGCCTGGGCTAAATACGAGGCTGGACAAAACGGCAAGACAGCTTATTTTTTTGTACATTATTTTCCCTTGAAGAAGACTGGCGTACCGATTTTTATATCGAGCAATTGCCTAATCGAGTACGCCAGGCATTTTTCAAATACGTTGCAAATTTATTGCCGACTTTATTCTGGCAAAAAATCAAACTTGCCGGATTGCGTCAAGAATACAGTGCAACCATCTTCTGATACGCATTTGGTTACGTGCTTGGCCTTGCTGCGCTGATCCCAAAATGAACCTGGTTGCATTGTGATATCCGCTTCACCAACTTCGCTATTCACAATCGTGCCGGATACGACAACCGCCTTATAGTCAGCTGAATGATGGTGAACGGGGCTAGAAAATCCACCAGGGAATTTTAAGAAAACACCATATGGCCCTTTTGACATATCGCCAAAGGCGACGGCAGCACGCATCGGTCCAATACCCGTATCGAACCATTTCAGATTTTCGACAGGAACATGTTCTGCTTGGGACATACCGGCCCATGCAAGGGTTAAACCGGCGAGAAGAACTGAGAGCGTCTTAGTCATTTGTAATTTCCTTTTTTTAGGGTTTAAAGTTAACTGCGGTTGTTACCAAAATCGTCTTAAGTAGCCGAAGGCCAAGTAACCTGGCCGCTTACGCCGACACCATCTGTAATTGATACTCCGTTGCTGTATTTGCCGGCCGGGGCTTGAATTACGATGTAGTGCAGGGGTTCTCCCGCAAGGCTGCGCCAACATCTGGTGCCGTTGGGCGCAACAGAAACTACGCTACCCTCTGAAACCGCAATGGTTTCGCCGTCGACTTGGAACTCACCTTTGCCGCGTATGAAGATGTATATCTCTTCGTTGGCTTCATGGCGGTGATAAAACGGCATGCTGGTGTTTGGTGGATAGCGGTTCAGCGAAACTTCTGCGCTTGTCAATTTAAGTAAATCGTTAAGGAATACTTTCCCCTCAATCTCAAAAGGCAAGCCTTCATGGCTAAATTTGTATTGATCTAGCTTATCGAACGGGCCCAAATGAACGGCTTCGTAGTTTCGGCTGACCTTGGGCTGGCTACACGGTTGTGTCATAGAGATTCTCCCAAACATATACGCAGCGGATTCTGCGCGTACGAGAGATTGACATAACGATAAAACGTAATAAATACGTTAAAATGTATTTAACTACTCCATATTTCAAAACAATGGATTTCTATGGATAAACTTCACGCAATGACGGTCTTTGTCCAAATTGTTGATAAAGGCAGTCTGACAAAGGCTGCGGAATCGATTGGAACATCGCTGCCATCTGTTGTCAGGATGCTTGCGGCCCTTGAAGATTCGCTGGGTGTTCGATTGCTCAATCGGACCACCAGGCGTATTTCGCTAACGCAAGAGGGACGCCATTACCTTGCAAGGTGCCGCAGCATATTGGCGGAAATTGACGAGGCGGAGTCTGAGCTTACGTCGCAACGACAAGAGTTACGAGGGGGCTTGCGCGTTACCGCCCCAATGCTATTTGGTCATTTGCATGTGACGCCGATCGTAAGCGCTTTTGTTCGACGATATAAAAACACAAGCGTTGAGTTGTTGTTGCTGGATCGAGTGATTAATGTGGTTGAAGAGGGTGTTGACGTTGCGATTCGAATTGGGCAATTGCCCGATTCATCGCTGATCGCGATTTCTGTTGGGCATATCCGGCGTCAGGTTTGCGCAAGCCCTGAATATTTAAAAGAAAGAGGGATACCACAAGAGCCAAATGATTTAATTAAGCATGATTGTTTGCGACTGACCGGGTTAAGTCCGAATGCTGTATGGACATTTCATCACAAAGGGAAAATCATACCCGTGCCAGTGACGGGGCAGTTTGTTTGCAATCAAGCGGCCGCAACGATTGATGCCTGTGTTGATGGTTTAGGTGTCAGCACCTTTTTGTCTTACCAAATTGCGTCATTGGTGGCTCAGAAAAAGCTTTGCGTGATTTTGGAAAACTACGAACCTCCTCCCATACCACTCAGCATTGTGTATCCACATGCTAAGTTGCTCTCGGCACGGGTTCGTGTTTTCTCTGAGTGGGTGGCGGAAAGTTTACGTGCAAAGTTTGATTAACTAAAAATCGCATGAAATCTAATGCGAAATTTGTGGACGTCGATAAATTTAAAGTAAAGCGTCAAACCAACGAAAAATAAAAGAGCTATAAGCTCAATTTTCACCAGGATTTAGGCAGACGTTTGTTAATCGTTATTTTATTCGTATCAATATTAATATAACCGCCAACCGATAACTCTTTAAATATTTTACTGACCATGGCCTGCGATGCACCAACAATGCCGGCCATATTTTGTTGTGAAAGTGGGTTGTCGATAACCAGGTGATTGTCAATTGGAGTGGCTGAATTGATGAGTACTTTCGTAACGCGATCATAGACATCAGTCAAGGCAAAATCACCAAGTCTCTCGGTCAATGTGCGTATTTGGTTTGATGCTCGTTTGAGTAGATGGCAAGCAAATACCGTGTCTTGGCTAGCTTGCGTTCTAATGTCTTCTTTAGAAATTTGCAGGACTTTAGTTTTAACTAGCGTCATCGAAGAAGTGAGGGCGTGAGAGTCATCAAAGAGATTCAACTCACCAAGAAAGTCACCTACACCATGAATGCCCAGGATAAGTTCATTACCGGATTTCCCGCGAATAAAAACTTTTACGCTACCCGATAAAATCACATAAACAAAGTTGCTAATTTCACCTTCCGACAAAATCATTGATCGTCGAGGAAAGATTTTTGTGGTGGCGCAAATTTTTAATTGGTCAGAATTAAAACTATTGTAGTCATTGTCAATATTATTTAAGGGTATTGGCATTTTATTATGTCCTTAAAATGGTATTAAAAATCCAAAATTCTTTCTGCGTGACGGATGTTAATAGGAGTAAGCGCTAATTGTGCGAAGTAGTTTTGTAGTAACGCAAAGGTTTTATCACCGCATTTAAAAAAATTTATCAAGTGCTGGAACTTATAAGACTTTAACATGAGCAAAGGATAATGGAATATGTATAACTATATATATACTCTGTAATAGCATTATTTTATGACGCGGTTAAATTGAATCTGAATTTATCGAATATAAATATAAAGCCTTAATTAACAATAACATATTTGGATAACTCAAATTATAAGATTAAGGTAAATAGCCTTACCAATAGCGCGCGAACTGTTTTTAAATAATATTTAATATTTCAAATGACTTTATGTTGGATGAGTGATGTTGTTCCAATAAAATTACATGCCTTGGTTTGGGCGTGAACTTCCCTTCTGTTTGTTCAATACGTCGAATGCTTTGAGTCAAGATCCAAGCAAAGCGATCCATCCGTGTAGTTGTGCGGAATCCACGAAAAGAAAACAAATCGTTACATCAATCAAGTGCAGTGCCAAAACATAGTTGAAGTCACCGTGTCCGTTATGAACAAAGCAACCTAAAAAGTGACGTTAGAAAGCCGATAAAAGAAAATCAATTCTGAATTCTAGGTAAAGGATATGAATAAAAGATTTCAATTCGAATACGGATATGCAAAGAAACGAAACTGTAGAACCAAGGTTGCATGAACAAAAAGTTATAAAGCGTGAGCACGATTGGAAATATGAATAGTAATAAAAGGACTATTTCATAGTGATGAGTCTTTGAAAAAAAGAATCGGTATATTGAAAAAAATAAAACAGGTTGGACGAAAGAAAATAAATCGTTTTTTTCAAATATCAAAAAGGAAGAACAATGAATGCAAGTGAAAAATTATCAACCATCAGTGAATTTTGGAAGATCGCAGAATATGAGCAGATGCAAGCGGAGTATACGGTGCAGGACAAGGTTCAATATCTGCAAACGGCTTCTTTGGAGCAGTTGAAAGCCATCTTTATTCAGTACCGTTACTTTACTAAATATTACGGCAGCGATTTAGGTCTATTAATTTATAAAGTGCCTTATGGAAATTTCAAAAGTCTCATCAGTGAAATAGCGGCAGAGGAATTAGGTAATGGCAAGGCCGGTCAATCGCACATCCAACTTTGGGATAACTTCCTATTAAGTATCGGGGTCGAGGAAGAGGCTCTGGAGAATTCAATCAATCCAGAAAATGCCGAATTGTTAGAAGAGCTACGCCAACGTTTGCACACGGCATCGCCTGCTTATGCAATTGGATTGCGCGGTATGGGCGGCGAGTGTCTGTGTCAAATCTATCTGGCCGCAGTTTTTGAAAATTTCAAACAAAATCCTGAAATTCGTCAACGTCAAAACAAAATCGACTGGAGCTTCTGGGACATTCATGCCGGAGAGGCGGATATCGAGCACCGCTTGTTAGTCAAGGCAGCGATAAGTGAAATTGTAGAGACCGATCCTGGAAGTGTTAATGATTTAGCTGCTGGATACCTAAGAGCAAAGGAAATCTGGGATTTGTTCTGGGAAAACGCCTATGAGGGCGGACGTATGCATGCACCAATACAACAAGCAGCTGTAACGAATTACGTTTAGCACGTAATACCTAAGTACTTTCTAATTAACGATATAACCAAAGGGAAACATCATGAATGGATTAATCAAAAAGACCGTGGCTTGTGCATTTCTTGGCGCTAATTTATGTGCAGTGCAGGCTTGGGCAAGTGTTGACAACGGAAACCAGGGAAATGGAACTCGTCATCAGCAGCAAGTCTTACACGTAACTGGAGGCGGCGCATATTATCCATGCACTATTCCGGCAACTGAGTTCGGGACGACAACTGCGAGCTGTGCCGATGCGGATATCACGGACTTGAAAACCGGTGAAGTCGTTGGCGTATTTACAGATGCTCTTGCAGATGCACAATTCACTCCGGATGGCGGGTTTGTAATCACCGCTACTTCAACATGGCATCTGCCATTAGGCAATATTGTTACTCGGGCTCGCGTAACTGTAATCCCTGTTAGTTCAACGGCATTTTCCCTGGGCGCATCCTTGCCAAACGTAACGCATATTACGGGTTCAATTACCCCGCCAGGCGTGAACAGTATTTTGTCCGGTACGGGTCGTTATAAAGATGCAACGGGGCAGTACCGTGTATCGGGTGCCGTCAATTTAAGTACCCCGGGCTCTGAGTTTTTTAACTGCTTATTCTTGCTTGATCTTGATTTGCCTAATAAGAAGTAACAAAGATTGAATGAGTGGATCGGCCTGTAATGTAAATAACAGGCCGATTATTTATTTAGAAACTGTGGAGTGGTCGGATGAGAATATTGCGGCGCTTGAATGAGGAAATAAATGCGGTTTTCGAAAGAGATCCGGCTGCCCGAACAACGCTAGAGATTTTCGTGGCATATCCAGGGTTTCATGCGTTGTTGTTATACCGAATATCACACAGGTTATGGTTAATACGTTTGAAGCTGGTTGCCCGAATGATTTCGCATTTGGCGCGATTCTTTACCGGAATAGAGATTCATCCGGGGGCATGCATTGGATCTAGAGTGTTCATAGACCACGGCATGGGTGTTGTGATCGGTGAAACGGCGGAAATTGGTAACGATTGCACTTTGTACCATGGCGTAACGCTAGGCGGGGTTTCATGGAATAAGGGGAAACGGCATCCAACATTAGGTGATTTCGTGGTTGTGGGTGCAGGGGCAAAAATATTAGGACCGATTATGGTCGGGAATGGCGTGAGAGTTGGTAGTAATGCCGTGGTCGTGAAGGACGTACCTGACAATTGCACCGTCGTTGGTATACCGGGTCAGATAATCGGGCGAACAGAAATAAGAGACCAGACGGTAGTGCCTTTAAAGAAAATGTGCGAAAGCGGCTAAATGGTAAATATGCACCCGTTAGAAGCTTATGAGTTTCTACGCAATAAAGAATCGGCAATATTGATCGATGTTCGCAGTGAAGTTGAATACATGTTCGTTGGTCATGCTGAAGCTGCGATTCACATTCCATGGTATGTGGAACCGGCGTGGGAAATAAATCCCAGCTTTATTGAGAACCTATTAAAAACCGTAGGATCTCGCGATCGGCCAATCATATTTATTTGTCGGAATGGCAACAGATCAAAAGAAGCCGGACGACATGCGGAAGAGAACGGTTTCACTCAAGTTAGCAATGTGCTCTATGGTTTTGAGGGAGATATCGACCAGAGCAGTCGTAGAGGTCTTCTCAATGGATGGCGTTATGAAGGATTGCCATGGGAGCAATGTTAGATAACGTCCAAGAGTGCATAGCTCATATTTCTAGCCCAGCTGTTTAAACGAAAGTCTGCCAATTGAAAAAAATAATACTACTCGCCTATATGATGTTGATTGTGTTTTCACAAAACATTCATGCGGATGTTGAAGGTGGTTTACACATTGCTAAAGACTCATTTCTAAATCTTAAAGATGATCTTAACGAAGCAGCAAGCAATGGTCGGATTCTGGCGGTCTATTTTGAACAGAATGGATGTTCCTACTGCGAATTGATTCACCGAGTGAACTTTGCAGATAAAGCTATCGTGGATTTATTAAAAAGCCGATTTGACCTAATTCAGCTAAATAGTTTGGGAAGCCGGGAAGTAAGGGACTTTACTGGTGCTGCCATGACCGAAAAAATATTTGCCTATCAAGTCGGCATTCAATTTTCACCTATGATTATTTTTTATTCGGGTGATGGTGCGGAAATATTCCGAATGAAAGGCTATTACAAGCCAAACCAATTTAGGGCGGCCCTACAATATTTAGCCGATGGGCGCTACAAATCACAATCATTCAAGGACTATGCCGCAGCAAATATCCCTCAAGTATCGGCTAAAAGTGGGCTAATCGAAGAAGCATTTTTGATAAAAACAGCCAATATCGAGAGCTTGGCAACTGTGGCGAAAAATAATAATAAAGGTGTCGCACTCTTATTCGCGCAGGAACAATGCGCTAGCTGTGTAGAACTGCATGAAGAAATTTTTAGCGACGCTGCAATGGTCAAGCGTTTGACTGAGAAATATGCAGTAACGCGTATCAATGTACTCAGTAAATCTGATATCAAGGATTTTTCCGGTAATAATATCCAAGAGGGCAAACTCGCAGATAAATTTAGAATTCGCTATACCCCTACAATCATCTTTCTTGATGCAAATGGTAAAGAAATTATTCGCTACGAAAGCTATTTAAAGCGCCAGGATTTTGCCGGTTTGGTAACGTTTGTTACAACCGATGCATGGCGTAGCGCCCTTTCATTTCAAGATTGGTTGCGGGACGAATATTACGGTGCGCGGAAGCTCTGATTGTTTTTGAGGTAGATCCGCAGTTCTTTTATTCTGAAATTTTTCTGCCTGAATAGAGACATCCTTAGTTTCAAAAATGGGCGCCGAACAGGCGTCGTGCGAACAGATAAACATGGTTGCACGCCCTAAGTCGGGATAACGCCCTGGTTCTTCGTAGTGCAGCAATTTTCTCGGTTCGTAATACATACGTGCTGCATCGAACAAGCGCTGTGCTTGTGGGTCGCTGGCGTTACCAACCACAGTGAATTCAACGTAGTCCATGGTCAGCATTTCGAGCGCGACCGCCAGTTCGCCGATGATCCTACCTTCGCGATCCAGCATCATCGGTACACTGACAACGCGCACCGCCCGTTCGGCGGCGGTAATCAGCTCCTGGTTCTTGGTGTACTTGCCAAGTTGGAACAAAAAGCGTGCGGTGACACCATTGTCTTGCAGCGGCTTGCGGCGTGCAAAGGTCTGGTCCAACTGAGCATCCGGCAATGAAGCGTAAAAGCCTCCCAACTCATGATCTTCGAGCTTTGTTATAAGCGCATCGGATAATTGCTGTGCTGTCTGCAACCAAAAAGGGTCACCGCTGACGCGCTGTAGCGCCATCAGGGCTAAACCAAAATGTGCCTGTGAGCGCAGATAGGGCGATTGCTGCGTGGCCTTTAGATGGATACGTTTATCCTGGTTTAGCGCAGTGGTGTCGGCGGTATGCAACACCCAGCCTTCAGTTTGTTGGCGTTGTTGGATGATACTGCGCGCGGTTTTGGCTGCGGTTTTCAGGAAAGCCACGTCACCACTGGCCTCATACAGTTTGGCGTAGGCCACAATCAGTCGAGCGTTCAGGTCGGTGTAGACTGCATGATCGATGGGCGGGATACCGTAGCGTCGGCGCTTGGCATCCGTATTGAGTGCAAAATATTGTTGCGACGTCCAACCCTTAGGTAGATTCGGGGCCAAGTCTTTTTGGCTAGTGTAGAAGGTGGCGTCCGGCGCCTGCATCCAAGTGAGCAGGTAACGGTCGACTTCTTTGGCCGCGTGAAGGAAACGTTTGTCCTTGGTCAGGATGTAGGCCGTGGCGTATACGTCGATGGCCGTTGCCTGTGCGCCGGCGCGCTTCTCTGGGATGGGGTTGGCCCAACCATCCAGACCGGCGGCAAAGAATCCACCCCAGACTGGGTCGATCCGCCCCAGCATTTTGTAGGCGGTTTTGAGGAAGCGTTGCTCGGATTTGCGGTCGCCTTCGGCATGAGAACGCATTAAGAGTTGAATAAAATTCCCCGAGTTCTCGATTTCCTTGTACTCGTCATCGAAGCCGCCGAGCGTATCGTCAAAGTCTCTATCCAAGGTAGCGCGTACCTTATCGCGCAGATCAGTAAGATCGGTCTTCTCCGGCGCGGTCGGTGCGGCATAAGGCGCAAGGGCGTCGGGTTCCAGCTTGCCTTGTGCGTGTTGCGCGATGAGTTGGTTCAGCAGGGGGAGAAAATCTGGCGGACGACGATTGCCGCGCAAAGCCAGCACTTGCGTTGTATCCGGTGCCATGAAAATAGTGGCTGGCCAGGCCCAGTCGGAATAGCGCTCGCCCAAGTCCGGCTGATTGTCGGCATCAACTTGGATAGGCACAAAATTATCCGTGATTAAACGCACCACACGTGGGTCTTGATAGGTGAATTCTTCCATCCAGCGGCAGGCATAACAGACCTCAATACCGACGCTCAATAAGATCATTTTGTTCTCACGCTTGGCCAGAGCAAATGCCTCCGGTGACCATTTTTGCCATGCGATGTGCGGGCCGGCAGGCACGGCTGCGCCAGCGTTGACGTGAACCAGCGATAGGCAACATAGCGTAAGCCAAAAGAGTGTTTTGTTTAATACTTGAATCATCATGTAACTCCTTTGTATTGAAGAAGGTATGGCGCAACGCTTATCTATTTGCATAACGGCGCTTGAAGCGCTCGATGTTTTTCATCGGATCGACAGTTTTTAGGATGCCGGTATAAAACGGATGACACTTGGCACAAATTTCGGTTTTCAACGTGCCACCTAGCGATGAGCGCGTGAGAAAGGAGTTGCCACAATTGCAGGTGACCATGATCTCAATATAGGAAATGCTGCCATTTTTTTTCATCGATCCGCCAAGTGGAGGTTGTATTGAAGTCTGAGTATATCTACTAGTAGGTAGAGTGGGTGAGAAAAATTACACGGCCAGTGCAGCTTGAATCCATTTACTCGCTTGCGTTAGTCGCTTTTCATCATTAAATAAACGTGCCGCAATCATCACGCCTTCTAAGGTTGAAAAGATAGTTTCCGCCTTAATTTTAGGAGCGCCACCGAAATTGAATTTACCCATAGCACGGCCTTGTTTCAATACATCGGCCAACCAGGATTCGCTTTCAGTATAAAAAAACTTGATTTCATCCTGCATCGAGACTGGTAAAGTCGTGCAGTCGGAAGCGAACATGCCACCCAAGCAAATTTTGCCGGTGCGCACTGTATCGACAAAGAGATCAACAAAGCGGTCAATTTTAAGTTTAGGGTCGTTCACCTCATGATCGATTGCCGTTACTGCGCCCTTGAATCCATCGCGATAGCGTCGGAGTAGTGCCAGACCAAGATCCTCTTTGGAGGGGAAATAATAATGAATGCTGGAAGTTTTGACGCCCACGCCCTCGGCAAGGTCGCGGTAACTCATGGCGTTGAAACCACGCAATTGAACCAAAGATTGCGCTAAGTCCAGAACTTGATCGATGACGGGGGCGTGTTTCATAAGGAAGCAGTTTATCTATCGATCAGTATATAAGTCCAGCAGAAAGGCGATAGCTGCATTAACATCGGATCAAGCATAAACATTTAGCCAAAACTCAGCCCGTCCTTCAGGAGTTACTCGCCAAGGCAAAAGCAAGAATGACGATGTAGGCAGAACAGCAGATGTCAAAACAATGGACAACGAACAGCCGCAATGGCCGAATTGCAGACTATTCCATTTAGAATCTCTGCTTAGTCGCGAAGTGTCAATTGCCGGGGTCGATTTAGGAATAGGTATTACTTCCATTAGCGACTTGTGCAGGAGGGCGGGAGAAAATCGAAATTTATCGCCCTGGGCTGAAGCGTGCGCACAAATCTTTTACCGTCTCACTCTCACCGCGAATGCGTAAGTATGCGCCTGCTTCGTCAGCGCGCTCTTCTAGCACTTCGCACCGTACGAAGATTTCCCCGCGCAGTTGTTGCGCCGTCCAGGGCAGGAATATCTCGCCCTCGATACGATCACGTTGGAAAAATGCAACGATCGCTATACGCAATTTCGCGACATCTTCGCTGCGTCGCGCGCTCATGACGATGCAGTCAGGATACTGCGCATGCAGCGTTGCTTCGTGTTCGGCTTGTGCTGCTGCGTCGCCGACATGGTCGATTTTGTTGAAGACGCGGATGCGCGGTACGGCTTCGGCGCCAATTTCGCTGAGTACGGTGTCGGTGACTTCGCGCTGCCGTTCATAGCCGGGGTCACTCGCGTCGATGACGTGGAGCAGTAGCGAGGCATCAAGCGCCTCTTCGAGCGTGGACTTGAACGATGCGACAAGTCCATGTGGCAAGTTCTTGATGAAGCCGACGGTGTCGCTGACGAGTACGCGCGGTACGGTCTCTGGTTGGAGGGCGCGTACAGTGGTGTCGAGCGTGGCAAAGAGTTTGTTTTCAACCAGCACTTCGCTGCCGGTGAGTGCACGCATCAGGGTGGACTTGCCGGCGTTGGTGTAGCCGACGAGCGCTACGTTGGCGATTGCTTGGCGTTCTTGGCGTCGTGCGCGTTGCGTTTTGCGCTCGGCATCCATCGCAATGATCTCCAGCTGCAGTTCAGCGATGCGGTCGCGAATTTTGCGTTTGTCCAACTCGGTGTGCGATTCGCCTGCACCGCGGCCGCCGGTGCCGCTACGCTGTCGCCCTTGCGGCCCTGCGAGCTTCGCCGCCTCTCGCAGACGTGGCGCCATGTAGCCGAGGCGCGCGATTTCTACTTGCGCGCGTGCGGCACGGGATCTGGCGTTACGGTGGAAGATTTCGAGGATGACCATGGTGCGGTCCATGACTTCGCAGCCGACTTCGATTTCGAGATTGCGCGCCTGAGAGGGTGATATTTCGTGATCGACGAAGACAACCTCGATCTCGCCGGCGTTGGAGTCGGCGGCCGCGTGTGGGGGTCTTTCCAACTCGGTGGGTTCGGATTCATTGCCTACGAATTCGCGTATCTCCTGTCGTTTTCCGACACCTAAATAGGCCGTCGCGTCAAAGCTGGCGCGCTTTTGCGTAAAGGTGGCGGTGATCTCGTAACCTAGTGTTTTTGCCAAATCGCGCAGTTCGGCCAGGGATGCCTCGAATTCAACGTCGCTTACGTTCGGCAGTTGTACGGCGGCCACGACGGCGTATTGGGGTTTTGCTTTGGGATCTTTTTGCATTCCAGGATTGCTTTTCGTAAATAGGCGAAGCCGGATTGTATCTTGTGAAGGGTGGATTGATAGTTTTTTGCCAGATCTACCCCTTTGCGTCGACAATACCCGCACCATGTCCAATAAATTACGCATCATTGGCGGCGAATGGCGCAGCCGCATTTTAACTTTTCCCGAGCATGAAGGCTTGCGGCCAACCCCCGACCGGGTGCGTGAAACCTTGTTTAATTGGTTGGGCCAATACATGCAAGGTAAAACTTGCCTGGACTTGTTCGCCGGCAGCGGGGCGCTGGGTTTTGAGGCGGCTTCGCGTGGCGCACAGCAGGTGACGTTGATTGAGCAGAGCGCGAAGGTGGTCGCGGCTTTACGCGACAATGCCGCAAAGTTGAAAGCAGACAGGCTCAGTATTGCGCGGGCTGATGGCTTGCGCTGGCTGGGTGCGAATGCGGACGTGTATGATGTGATTTTTCTGGATCCGCCATTCCAGTCAGGCTTGTTGGAAAAACTGCTGCCCTTAGTTGCGGCGCATTTAACGCCGACTGGCTGCGCCTATGTTGAGAGCGGTGCGGAAATTATCCCGCCACCGGGCTTGCAGTTAGCCAAAAGCGGGCGGGCCGGCCAGGTTTATTTTGGTTTGTTGATGAGAAGCGATGATGTCTAAGCAGCGTATTGTGTACCCCGGCAGTTTTGACCCGATCACGCGTGGCCATGAGGATTTGGTGCGCCGTGCCAGTGCCTTGTTCGATGAGGTCATTGTGGGCGTTGCCGAGAGTTCGACCAAGCGCCCATTTTTTTCGCTGGATGAGCGCGTGGAGATGGCGCGCCAAGCGCTGGTGGATTTGCCGGGCGTTAAAGTTGTCGGCTTCTCTTGTTTGTTGATTCAATTCTTGGCTGAACAGAAAACCACGATGGTGCTGCGTGGTTTGCGCGCGGTCTCGGATTTTGAATTTGAATTTCAATTGGCGGGCATGAATCGTCGCCTCAACCCGGACGTGGAGACCTTGTTTCTCACGCCTTCGGAGCAATATATGTTCATATCCGCTTCCCTGGTGCGCGAGATCGCGCGCCTAGGCGGCGATGTCAGCGAGTTTGTGCATCCCTTGATAAATTCGCGGCTCAATGCCAAAATGGCTTGAATATTAGCAAATACCAATATTAAGGCAGTGGCTTTATGTCCCTCACTATTACCGATGAATGTATTAATTGCGACGTGTGCGAACCTGAGTGTCCGAACGGCGCGATCTCGCAAGGCACGGAGATATACATCATCGACCCCAATCTCTGCACTGAATGCGTTGGTCATTACGATGAGCCGCAGTGCCAGCAAGTGTGCCCGGTGGATTGTATTCCGCTCGGTATCGAAGAAAGCAAGGAAGTGCTCAACGAGCGCTACTTGATCATCAGCGGGCAGAAAGCGGCGACCGCTTAAGTCGCCTTTTGCTTTTCAGTAAACTCGCTATTGGTTGCTCCAAAGGCCGGGCATGGAGTCGTACCCAGGAAGCGCTTGAATTCGCATGATCCACTGCTGGATGCTAGGAAAGGCGTCAAGAGATACCTCACCTTCGGGCGCGAGCGCAACATAAGGGTAACAAGCCAGGTCGGCAATCGTAACTTGCTCCCCAACCAGCCAAGCGTGGCTTTTCAATTGTCCCTCTAATGCTGAGAGTGCAACCATTCCAATTTGTTGACTCTGCACTAGATCCCAAGCTTGGCTGAATTTCTTGACTGCGCGTGCGCGCGCTAGGCCGTAAAGAATTTCATTTTCCGATAGGGCCAGCCATTGCATCACCAACGCCATGGACTCTGGTTCAGTGGGTAGCCATGAGGCGGCACCATATTTCCGCGCCAAATATACAAGGATGGCCATTGAGTCCCATATCACAATGCCCTGATCATCCAAGACGGGTAATTGTCCACGTGGATTCATCCGCAGGAAATCCGGTTTTTTGTGGTCTCCGTCCCCCATGTTTACGGCCACAGCTTGATAGTCGATTCCTAGCAGCGAGAGAAACAGTCGGATTTTGTAACAATTACCTGATAGTTCTGCATTGTAAAGTTTCATTTCAAATTCCTTCCTGGGTGAAAATTAGTACTTGGGAATTGCTTGTCCCAATGCGATGTAGTGGGGTAAGTGCTCCAGGATAGCAATTTTCCATCATTAAGACAGTGGAATAAATACTATTTTTCACGGATTGCGTGAGTAGAGGGAGTGGCGTGCGAGTGACTTGGTGATGTCAGGGGCAGAATAACCAACGCCAGAAATAGAAAAGGGCTAGCTCGAAAGCTAGCCCTTTTTCGTATTTGGTAGGCCGTGCGGGATTCGAACCTGCGACCAACGGATTAAAAGTCCGCTGCTCTACCAGCTGAGCTAACGACCCAAAACGAAGGCGCGATTATCCGTGAATCGATGATGCCTGTCAATAAAAAGCCCCGCAGAATGCGGGGCTAGTGACTTGCAAATACGGCAATTTATAGGTTCAAACTGCATCCAGCTGACGCAGGCCAGAGGGTAACAGCTTCATATCGACCAATGCAGTGACGAGAGCCTTGAAAAAGGTTGCATCCGCTTCATACACCATTTTGTAGTATTGGATCTTCATGGTGAGCGCGCTGCCCAATACAATGGCGAAGAAGGTGATGAATGAACCCACGGCCAAGGTCGATACGCCGGTGATGGCTTGACCGATGGTGCAGCCCATGGACAATACGCCGCCGAAGCCCATCAGAATGGCGCCGATGAAGTGGTTCACGAAGTCCTTGAATGAGGCAAACCATTCGATACGGAAGCTGCGTGAGATCAAGGACCAGAGGAAGGAGCCGAGGATCACGCCAGCCAGTGCCATGACACCGAAGGTCAGCAGGGTCTTGTCGAAGCCGTGCGTAATGTAGCCCAGGGCTTGTCCCATGGGATTGATGAAGGTAAACGACTGCGCTGCCAAGGGGCCGGCTTGCGCGGGTTTGACTTCATTCGGCTTTGCCAACAGATCCCAATCTTGTACGTATTTTTGCAGGCTAACAATATCGGTATCGGCATGTACCGTGACATTGCTGCTGATATACCAAGCGCCGACGATGATCAGGCCGATGGCCAAGCCAGCCAGGATATTGTCGAAGTTGCTGCGGAAGTCGCTCGACTTGAAGACGAAAATCAGCAGCAAGGCGCCGATTACGCCACCCATGACCAGACGACCCAGTGCAACCTTGTCTGAGCCGAAGAGGATAGAACCCAGGTCTTGATTGGTGCTAAGGGTGTGTGCAAGCGGGTTGACCCAGTTATAGAACAACTGCGAATACAGGGTTTTGTCAGAACCGGGGAAGGGGTTGATCATGAAGTAGGCGATGACGGCAATGACGGCCAGCACCATGAGGGACTTGATGTTGCCGCCGCCGATGCGAATCAGCGTTTTATTACCGCAGCCCGAGGCCAGCGTCATACCGATACCGAATAGCAGACCACCCAGCAGATTTTCAAACCAAAGCAACTGGTTTTGACGGTAGGGCGGGAAGGTACTCGATAGATTAATCATGCCTGCTGCTTCCAGCGCCATGACGCCTAGTACACCGACTGCAATGGCCAACAACCAAGCGCGCATGCGTCCAGTGTCGCCCATGTTGACCCAGTCGGAGACTGCACCCATGGTGCAGAAATTGGTCTTGTTCACAACCGCACCTAAGATCAGGGCAAGAGCGAATGTCGACCACAGGAAAAACGATTGCGCGCTGGCAAAACTTTCGAAAGTCATGATGGGATCCTCATTTGTATTGGCGTGGCGCACCAAGAAAGCTTGCGCCGCTGCTGAAAGCGAGATGTTAATCAGAGAATTCTAATGATTTTACGCTAAATGGCAATCAATAAATTTCTGGAAAATCCAATGTAATTCGGGACTTGGTAGATATGTACTAGCGATAGCGGGTTGGATCGGGGATGCCGGCAGCGCTGAAACCTTGTTGGCGTAGTTGGCAGGAGTCGCACTGGCCGCAGCCGCGACCGGCAGCATCGGCCTGGTAACAGGAGACGGTTAGCGCGTAATCCACATTAAGCGCTTGTCCTTGCTGGATGATTTGCGCTTTGCTCAGGTTAATGAGCGGCGCATGGATGCGGCAGTGCGCACCTTCCACAGCGGCCTTGGTAGCGAGATTGGCCAGTTTTTCGAAGGCGTCGATGAATTCCGGGCGGCAGTCCGGGTATCCGGAATAATCCACGGCATTGGCGCCGATGAAAATATCGGTGGCTTTTAATACTTCACTCCAGGCCAGCGCCAGCGACAACATAATCGTGTTGCGGGCCGGCACATAAGTAATGGGAATATCGTTCCCGCCTGAGTGAGTTGCCATGGGCACGGCTAGGCTGGGATCGGTTAGTGCCGAGCCGCCAAAGGTCGTGAGATCTAGTTGTAGTACGCGGTGCGCGGCGGCACCTAGCGATAGTGCGATTTTGGCGGCAGCATCTAGTTCAGCGCGGTGGCGTTGGCCGTAATCCAAGCTTAGGCAATAGCAGTCGTAACCGTCGCGTCGCGCCATGGCTAAAGTGGTGGCAGAGTCGAGCCCACCTGAGAGTAGGATCACCGCCTTATTTGCCACGTGCGTTGTCCCACAGATATTTGTGTAGTTGCAGTTGCATACGCACCGGCAAGCGATCGCGCAAGATCCACTCCGCCAATTGCGTCGGGTTCAGTCCGCTATGTACTGGTGAAAATAGTACGGTGCAAGTTTGTGCCAAGCCATGTTCGCGTAGCATAGCCTTGGCCCATTGGTAATCGGCCTCGTCGCACAAGACGAATTTTATTTCGTCGTGTGCGGTGAGTGCAGCTAGATTTTCCCAACGATTTTTTTCCACCTCACCCGAGCCGGGAGTCTTGATATCGACGATGCGCGCTACGCGGGAATCAATCGCTGCAATCGATAGCGCGCCGCTGGTTTCGAGCGATACGGAATAGCCGGCATCGCATAAGGCAGTGAGCAGGGTTAAGCAGTTCTTTTGCGCCAGGGGCTCGCCGCCGGTGACGCAAACCGTGGGCGTGTCAAGGCTGGCGACGCGTTCCAGGATGGCGGCAAGGCTCATGTTTTCGCCGCCGCTGAAGGCGTAACTGGTATCGCAATAGCCACAGCGCAGCGGGCATCCGGTAAGGCGTATGAACACGGACGGTAGCCCCACACGCGTGGATTCGCCTTGCAGCGAGTGAAAAATTTCGGTGATGCGCAGCGTTGTTTGCAGCGCTGGCTTAGTGTTTGGCACGCGGGTGAATGCCGGTGATCAGGGCGGAAATCACTTCCTTGGGTGTGTCCACGATCAGCTCGCCTGGGCAGAGAAAATCGTTGAGCAGGAAGTTGTGCTGCGGGTCGCGCGTCGCTCCCGGGATTGTTTCCCATTTGGCGAATTTATTGCGCGACCAATCGCCAACCTTGCGCCCGAAGGCGTACAGTTTCTTCTCATGCGTTTCGCAGCGGATGCCTTCAAAGCTAACGCTTAAGGAGCCGCTGGAGGATTGTGCGATCAGGCTGTAGCGCACCACGCCATCAGCACCGATGGCGATGGATTTAGGGTCGATAAAAAACTGGGTAGGGCGGGCGGATGGGACTTCAAATGCGAGTGCTTGCGCTAAGTCGGGATAGGCGGGCAGTTGTGCTTGCAGCTCGTCCCAAGGTTTTTTTTCTTCCTCAAAATCGGATTCGAATAGATTGAAACCGCCCGCGTAGGCCGACATGCTGAGTAGCTGCGCGACGAGGAAAATATTGAGTGAGAAACGCTTTAGGGACATAGAGACTCAAGTCTAGTGTTCGCGCACGCGCCGCAGATAAACTTGCGGCGCGCCGGACGAACGAAGCCGTAATTACCGGTGCTGGATGATTTGCAGACCTTTGAGCAGGTTCAAGGCCTGGCTGACCTGGTAGTCCTGCTTGATGGCGGTTTCCGGATCGACGGTTTCTTTTCCGGGCTTTTCATCCTTGCCTTTTTTCGGTGCTTGTAGTTTGACTGAGGCGCTATCATGCTTTGCGCTCTTGTCCTTCTTGTCGGTATCGTTGATCAAATGCCGATCCAAATCGGACTCGCGGATCGACAGAGATTGCTTTTCGGTTTCGCTGACAATCGCCTCTTCCACTGTGATGTCAGGGGTGATTCCCTTGGCCTGGATTGAGTTGCCGCTTGGGGTGTAATAGCGTGCGGTAGTCAGCTTGATCGCTGTGCCGTTGCCCAGTGGCAAGATGGATTGTACTGAGCCTTTGCCGAAGGTCTGCGTGCCCATGATGATGGCACGTTTATGATCCTTCAGCGCGCCGGCGACGATTTCTGAGGCTGAGGCCGAACCGCCGTTCACCAGCACGATCATCGGCACGGTCTTGGTCCACTCCGGCAGGCTCTTCAGGTAATCACCCTGCGAGCCGCGCGCATAGTATTCCTTGCTGGCGCTAAGGCGCATCTTTGCATCTTCGGTGCGGCCTTCGGTATACACCACCAGTGTATCTTTCGGCAGAAAAGCGGCGGACACTGCGATGGCGCCATTCAGCAAACCACCCGGGTCATTACGCAAATCCAGCACCAAGCCTTGCAGCGGGACTTTGTTTTGCTTGGCCAGGCCATCGATCGCTTTCACAAGGTCTTCGCCGGTGTGCTCTTGAAACTGGGTAATGCGGACATAGCCGTAGTTGGTGTCCAGCATGCGTGATTTCACGCTCTTGATCTGGATCACAGCGCGCATCAGCGCGATGATGAGAGGTTTGTTCTCGCCCTTGCGCAAAATGGTCAGTGTGATTTTGGTGTTGGGCTTGCCGCGCATGCGCTTCACCGCTTCATTCAAGCTCAGGCCTTTGACCGGAGTTTCGTCGAGCTTGATGATCAGATCGCCACTCTTGACGCCGGCTATATAGGCTGGCGTGTCTTCGATGGGCGATACGACTTTGACAAAGCCATCCTCCATGCCGACTTCAATGCCCAGGCCGCCAAACTCACCTTGGGTCGAGACTTGTAGATCCTTGAACGCATCCTGGTCAAGGTAGGCGGAATGCGGATCGAGGCCGGACAGCATGCCGTTGATGGCTTCATTGATGAGTTTCTTGTCCTCAATCGGTTCGACATAGTCGCTCTTGATTTTGCCAAACACTTCGGTGAAGGCGCGCAGCTCGTCGATCGGTAGGGGCGAGTCGGCATCTTTGTTTGCCACTGCCGAGAAATGCAAGCTGACGGCGATGCCGATAATGGCGCCGAAGGCTATCAGACTGAAGTTACGGAATTTTCCGCGCATGAAATTAGAGCTCCAAAGTAGAGAATGTTAGCGCTTGCTTACCCACTGTAAGGGGTCAATCGCACGACTATGATAACGCACTTCAAAGTATAAACCGGATTCGGCATTACCGCCGCTGTTGCCTACTTGGGCGATACTGTCGCCGGCTGCGACGCTATCACCTTCCTGTTTGAGCAGGGCCTCGTTATTGCCGTATAAGCTCATATAGCCGTCGCCATGATCGACAATGATCAGGTTGCCGAAGCCGCGCAGCCAATCTGCGAACACCACTTGCCCTGGTCCGAGCGCTTTGACAGGGCTACCGGTGTTGGCGCGGATGAACAAACCTTTCCAACTGGTACCAGTATCGCTGCGTTTTGTGCCGAAGCGATTACTTAGTTCTCCCGAAACCGGTAATTTCAAGTGCCCCTTGAGCTTGGTGAAGTCGCCGCTGGCCGAGTTCGGACGTGGGCCGGACTTGTGCGCGGTGCTTTTCTTGGTTGCCATGGCTTGAGCTAGGCGCTCTAGCAGGCGGGTTAAGCGTTTCTCATCGCGCTCAAGCTGGGCAACCTGCTTGCGGCGGTCGCCGATTTGACGATCCAATTTGCTGAGGGTGCGTTTATGGGTGTTGGCTTCCTGTTGCAGGGCGCGCCGTTCCGACAATTGCTTGGCTTCGATTTGCACCAGTTCGGCATGCTTTTCCTTGACCACAGTTTCCGCGGCTTCCGCCTCCTGGAGGTCATTGCGTAAACTCGTGATGAGTGTGGCGCGGGAACGCGACAGGTAGCCGTAATACGCGACCTGGCGCGTGATTTCGTTGGGGTTTTGCAGGTTTAGCACCAGACGCATGGTGTCTTGGCTACCATTTACATATTGTTGATAAAGTAATTTGGCGAGTAGGTTTTGTTGTGCCTGGATGCGCGCGCGGGTTTGTTTCGACTGTTGTTGTGCGGTGCCGAGCGTGGTGCTGACTTCTTGCCGCTCCTGCGCCATTTCATGCAGGCCGCGATTGATCTGGCTGATCGCTTGTTCCGATTGTTTTAGACCGTCCAATACGTCGGCCTTATCCTCTTCTGCGCTATCGATCTCGCGCTTGAGTTTGTCGATGCGCGCGCGCAGTTCGGTCAGGTCTTTTTGCGGCGGTTTTTTTGGGGCCGCCTGGAGCGGCCCACAAAAAAACCAGACTGTGGAAAGGCCGACCAAAAAACGGAGGGCGCTACCGTTCACGGCTTGGCTGTGAACTCGACTAAGGGTCGCCCCATCATCTCCTGCGGCTGCGGCAGATCCATGATTTTCAGCATGGTTGGCGCTACGTCTTCCAGCGCGCCAGTATCGGCCAGGATAGCGGGGCGTAGGCCGGCGTAGATAAATGGCACCAAGCTCATGGTGTGGGCGGTGTGCGCCTGGTGGCTGCAATCGTCCATCATGCGCTCGGCGTTACCGTGGTCGGCGGTAATCAGTACTTCTCCACCCGCATCTAACTGCGCCTGAACGACGCGACCGAGGCAGGCGTCGATGGCCTCAATGGCTTGGATCGCCGCCGGCAAATTGCCGGTGTGGCCGACCATATCGGCATTGGCATAGTTGCAGATGATGGCATCGTATTTCTTGCTTTTGATTGCGGCCACTAGATGATCGGTAACCTCAAAGGCGCTCATTTCCGGCTTCATGTCATAGGTCGCGACATCTGGTGAAGGCACTAGAATGCGATCTTCGCCCGCATAGACTTTTTCTTCGCCGCCGTTGAAGAAGAAGGTCACGTGTGCGTACTTTTCCGTTTCCGCGATGCGCAGCTGCTTCAAGCCGAGCTTGGCGATGTATTCGCCGAAGCCGTTGCGAATTTGTTCCGGCGGGAAGGCGACCATCACATTGAAATCTTCGCTATAACCAGTGAGTGTCACCATCAAGCCGAGATTAGGGCGATATTCGCGCGCAAAGCCGTCGAATTCTTCTTCCAGGAAGGTGCGCGATAATTCGCGTGCGCGATCCGAGCGGAAGTTCATGAAGGCGATGACGTCGCCGTCCTGCATGCGTACCGGTGCTTCGCCGGCCGGCGCGATGGCCGTGGCCTTGACGAATTCGTCGGACTCGTCGCGCGCGTAGGCCATCTCCAAGCCTTCCAGTGCGCTGTGTGCATGAAACTCGGCCTTGCCCTGGGTCAGTAAGTCATAGGCGTCCTTGACGCGCTGCCAGCGCCGGTCGCGATCCATGGGGTAGTAGCGGCCGATGATGGAGGCGATGCGGCCTACGCCCAGTTCGCGTATTTTTGCATCGAGCTTGACCAACGAGGATTCGGCGCTCTTGGGCGGCGTGTCGCGGCCATCCAAAAAAGCGTGTACGTAAACTTTTTTCAGGCCGTTCTTGACGGCCATTTCCAGCATGGCGTGGATATGTTTTTCATGGCTGTGCACCCCGCCATCGGACAACAGGCCCATTATATGCAGCGCGTGATCGCCTTTCTTGGCCGTTTCAACCGCTTGGGTCAGCGCTGGGTTGGCAAAAAAGTGCCCGGTATCGATGGCGCGATTGATGCGGGTGAACTCCTGGTACACCACGCGGCCTGCGCCGATATTCAAATGGCCGACCTCGGAATTGCCCATTTGCCCCTTGGGCAGGCCGACTTCCGCCTCGGAGGCATGAATCAAAGTATGCGGAAAATCGCTCCAAAGCTTGTTCCAATTAGGCTTCTTCGCTTGAAAAATAGCGTTATCCGCGCCATTGGCGCGACAGCCGAAGCCGTCCAAAATAATGAGGAGAACTGGGGTGACTTTCATGTTTCCGTGTGATTGGTAAGGATAATGTGACAAACTAACCGCATTATTTTAGTATATTTTGATACTGGGCGCATTAACGGGATTACCCCTGCATTGATTTAGTTGAAGAAAAGGATGCCTGTGAGTATGAATTTGGACCATGTAGAACTGATCGATAAGGATGAACACATCGAACAAGCATCGCGCGCCATGAAGGCAATGTCGCATCCTTTACGCCTAAAGATATTGTGCGTGCTCGGCGACCAGGAGGTTTCGGTGCAAGAAATCGTGGATGCCGTTGGCACTTCGCAAAGTAATATTTCCCAGCATTTAGCCATTCTTAGAGACAAGGGTGTCCTGCGTACGCGCAAGGACGCTAACCGAGTTTTCTATCGCGTCGGCGATACGCGCACGCTGAAGCTGATTAGCATGATGCGCGACGTGTTTTGCGGTTTTTCCAAATAATAGAAGTTCGCTAGTTTCAGGTGGCGCAGCACCGACGCCAGTCTTGACGGTAAGTTAATATTAGCATATCCTTATATTTATTTTCCGGAGGGTAGTCTGTGCTGCGTATCCTTGTCGTTTCAATTCTGCTATTCCCGCAGTTAGCACTTGCTACGCTTCCGTTTCAAATAGGCAAAGTCGAATACCGTGAAGTTGACCAAACTTATGCGGCTGAAGGTTTAGTCGAAGCAGTCAAACAAGCAACCGTTTCCGCAGAAATTTCCGGTCGCATTATTGAATTGAAGTTCGATGTGGGCGATTTTGTGCAAAAGGGTGCTGTCATTGCGCGTATCGACGAGAGCGTGGTTGGGCAGCAATTGGCGGGCAGTCGTGCACAGGTAGAACAAGCACGCGCATTATTGGAAAATGCGCGCGCCCAATATGAGCGCTCCAAACAACTGTTCGCGCAAAAATTCATTAGCCAAGCCGCGCTAGATAAGGCCAGCTCTGATTTCAAGGCGGCACAGGCGCAGGCGCAGTCATCCATCGCAGGCGCCGGCCAAGCAGCGGCTACGCGGCAGTTTGCCACCATCGTTGCACCATTTAGTGGCGTGGTCGCAGCACGTCATATCGAGCTAGGAGAAATGGCGCAGCCAGGTAAGCCCTTGCTGACAGGATTTGACCCAAAAGATTTACGGGTAGAAGTTTCTGTGCCGCAGTACAAGCTGCCACAAGTGCGCACCTTGTCACGTGCCACGGTAGAAATCCCTTCACTGAATAAGTGGGTCAAAGCAGCGCAAATCACCATCCTGCCTGCGGCAGATATCAAGACCCACGCAAGCCGCGTGCGCATCGATTTACCCGAAGAGCTACGCGATGTATATCCCGGCATGTTTGCGCGTGCCCATTTCGCAGTCGGACGCGCCAAAAAACTATTGGTTCCGGGCGCAGCGGTGTTGCGTCGCAGCGAGTTGACTGCGGTGTATGTGGTGGGAGATAAAGATCAAATTCAAATGCGCCAAGTACGATTGGGTGAGTCTGCGGGTGAAGGTTTGATCGAAGTCATGGCAGGGCTTATTCCCGGCGAGCGCGTGGCTCTAGATCCGGTGCAAGCGGGTATTTATCTAAAGCAAGTGAAATAGGCTAGGTCATGGGTGTATCTGGCTGCATTGCAAAATTCTTCCTGACTTCACAACTCACGCCGCTGATCGCATTGATGGCGGTGTTGATGGGCTTGTTCGCGATCGTAGTCACGCCGCGCGAGGAAGAGCCGCAAATCAATGTGACTTTGGCCAATGTTTTCATTCCATTTCCTGGGGCATCGGCCAAGGATGTAGAGGCGCTGGTGGCGATACCGGCTGAGCAAGTGCTGGCGCAAATAGCCGGTATCGAACATGTGTATTCGGTGTCGCGACCTGGCATGGCAGTGCTGACGGTGCAATATAAAGTTGGCGAAAACCGCATCGGCGCCCTAGTGCGTTTGTACGATACGATTCAGTCGCATCGCGATTGGGTTTCGCCCAATTTGGGTGTGCTGGATCCCATCATCAAACCAGTTGGTATCGACGATGTACCGATTGTTACGCTGACGTTGTGGACCTCAGATATACAACGCGGTGCATTTGACTTGGCTAAGGTGGCGCATGCTGCCGAAGCCGATCTGAAACGTATACCCGGCACGCGTGAAGTCACGACCATCGGCGGCCCTGGGCATAGCGTGCGCGTCATCATGGACGCTGAGCGCATGAATGCCTACAACATCTCGGCGCAGGATATTCGCGATGCGCTCAAGATCAGTAATGCATCGCAGCCTAGCGGTTCCCTGATCAGCAACAACCAGGAAGTCTTGGTGCAGACCGGGGCTTTTCTTGCTTCCGCCGCCGATGTGCGGGATTTGGTAGTAGGGGTGGCGCAGAACAAACCGGTCTTCATGAGCGATGTCGCCAACGTTGTGGATGGGCCGGATCAACCCGTGCGCTATGTGTGGACCGGTGCCGGTGCAGCCTATCAATCCAAGGGCATTACACAAAACGGCGAGCACCCAGCGGTCACCATCGCAGTATCGAAAAAGCCCGGTGAGAACGCGGTGGATGTGGCGCAACGCGTCATTGCGCGCGTTGAGCAACTCAAGGGAACGGTATTGCCTGAGGGTGTGCAGGTCACCACCACGCGTAATTATGGTGAGACCGCGAATGAGAAGGCCAAGAAGCTGATCGGTAAATTGCTGTTTGCCACCGCCTTCGTAGTGGGCTTGGTGTTCATGGCCTTGGGCCGGCGCGAAGCGGTGATCGTCGGTGTGGCGGTGATCTTGACGCTTGCGGCGACCTTGTTTGCTTCCTGGGCCTGGGGTTTTACATTAAATAGGGTATCGCTGTTCGCGCTGATATTCTCCATCGGCATCTTGGTTGACGATGCGATCGTAGTGGTGGAGAACATTCATCGTCGGCGCTTGATCGACCACGACAAGCCTTTGCTGCAAGTCATTCCGGAAGCGGTCGACGAAGTCGGCGGCCCGACTATTCTCGCTACCCTGACCGTGATCGCGGCCTTGCTGCCGATGGCCTTCGTCAGCGGATTAATGGGGCCTTACATGAGCCCGATTCCAATCAACGCCAGCATTGGCATGCTGATTTCACTTGCCATTGCTTTCGTGGTCACACCCTGGCTCACCTTGAAATTGCTGGGACAGCACCACGCCAGTGGGCAGAGCAAGGTGGAGCGTGAATTTACGTTGTGGATGGAACAAAAGCTCACCCCTTTCCTGAATCGCGAGCAAGGTAAACCGAATCGTAAAAAACTTTGGCGCTGGATTTTGATCGCGATCGCGTTAGCGGTGTCGTTGGCACTGTTCAAGTTAGTGATCCTAAAAATGTTGCCATTCGACAATAAATCGGAATTCCAGGTGGTGGTGGACATGCCGGTAGGTACGCCACTGGAGCAGACAGCACGCGTCATGCACGAGATCGGCGCTTATCTTGCAACCGTTCCGGAGGTGACTGATTATCAGGCTTATGTGGGCACGGCTTCGCCAATCAATTTCAACGGCTTGGTGCGCCAGTATTATTTGCGTAGTGGCCCGGATGTCGGCGACCTGCAGGTAAATTTACTGGATAAGCATCATCGCGCGCGCAAGAGCCATGAGATTGCGCAGAGCGTGCGCCTACCAATTGAAAAAATTGCGGCGCTACATAACGGCAATGTAAAGATTGTCGAAGTACCCCCCGGCCCACCGGTGTTGTCACCCATCGTGGCTGAGGTCTATGGACCGGATTATGCGGCGCAAATATCAGTAGCCAAGCAAGTCCGCGCGGCTTTTACTCAGACCAAGGACATCACTGCCATTGACGATAGTGTCGAGGAAAATGCGCAGAAATTTGTGCTGCGCGTACTGCAAAGCAAGGCGGCGTTGAAGGGTGTAGCGCAGGAAGACATCGTCGCCGTGATGAAAATGGGCCTGACCGGAGAAGATGTGACGCCGATCCATTCTGGCGATTCAAAATTCGAAATTCCGGTGCGCGTCACGTTGGCGCCGGAGCGGCAAAACAATCTGGATGAATTGCTGAAGCTCACAGTGCGTGCGCGCGATGGCTCGTTGGCGCCGTTATCGGAATTGGTTGAAGTCATACCGACTGCACGCGAGAAGACGATTTATCATAAAGATCTGCTGCCGGTGGTGTATGTGGTGGGCGATATGGCCGGCAAAACCGATAGTCCTCTGTATGGCATGTTCGGCATCAATTCCCGGCTTGCCGATCGCAAACTTGGCGAGGGCGGCACGCTGGGCCATTACTTTATCAAACAGCCGCAAGACCCTTATGCCGGCTTCGCGATTAAATGGGACGGCGAATGGCAAGTTACTTACGAAACCTTCCGCGACATGGGTATTGCCTATGGCGTCGGTTTGATCCTGATCTACTTGTTGGTGGTGGCGCAGTTCCGCTCTTATCTCGTGCCGCTGGTGATCATGGCGCCCATCCCGCTCACCCTGATTGGCGTGATGCCTGGGCATGCCTTACTCGGTGCGCAATTCACCGCGACCTCCATGATCGGCATGATTGCCTTGGCCGGTATCATTGTGCGTAACTCGATCTTGTTAGTAGATTTCGTCAACATGAACGTCGCGCAAGGCATGGATTTGCAGAAAGCCGTGATTTTGTCCGGAGCCACCCGTGCCAAGCCCATCATCTTGACCGGTTTGGCGGCTATGCTGGGGGCGTTTTTCATCTTGGATGACCCAATTTTTAACGGCCTAGCGATTTCGCTGATTTTTGGGGTGCTGGTATCCACTTTGCTGACACTCGTGGTGATACCAGTGCTATATTATGCCGTGCTGTATAAGCGGGTCGGATAGCTCGGGCTTGCGGCGGCCAAAATAACGTTTTTTACTAAGGAGATAGAAATGAACGTGAATCAATGGGTGCGTATTTTTGCTGGTTTTTTTATTATGCTTTCGCTTGGACTGGCCCATTTTAACGGCCAGATCGACTTGTCGCACATGAGCTGGTTGTGGTTTACCGCCTTTGTCGGCGCTAACCTGTTTCAAAGCGGTTTTACCAAGTTCTGCCCCTTGGAAACTTTCCTGAAAATGGCTGGCGTAAAAGCTGCGGCCGCTTAAGCAAGCTCGCTTATTTTCCTGCTGATCGAAAAGGCGTAGCACGCCTAGGTGTGCTACGCCTTTTCTACGTTTAACGCGGATATTGTTGCGCCGGCCAAACACTTTGAAATTCCGTATTCAAAACTTTCACCCGCTCTTCCTGAGCTTAAGCGTCCTGGCGCTGGCGTGGACGTTGCCGTTCTTACAGTGGCGGCATCAAGCACCCATTCCCAGTTTCTATACTGAGTGGCTTGCGTTTAGCCTTGGTTTGATTGCTTTGTTACCTTTGTTGTCGCGCCAGCATTGGCAGCCCTTGGTGTTGCCGCGCACGCTGTTATTTGTACTTGGTTTCCCGCTGATATTGATTTTGCAAGTCACGCTGAATATGGTGCCCTACCCACAGCAGGCTTTGGTTGGGGCGCAGTATTTTTTGTGGGCAGCGTTTTTACTCTGGCTGGGTAATCGCCTTGGCGAGGCGCTGGGTTTGGAACGCATCGCCAATGTGTTGGCGTGGGCACTGTTACTGGGCGCGGTGCTTTCCTGTGGCATTGCCTTACTGCAACAGTTTGGCCTGCATACGCCGCTGGATCCTTGGGCCAATCGTAAAGTAAGCAGTGCGGTACTGGCAAACCTGGGGCAACCCAATCATCTCGCTAACTATTTAATGCTGGGTTTGGCATCTTTGCTCTATCTGGTTGCCAGTGCAAGGGTCGTACCTTGGCTAGGCGTACTGTTTGCGCTGTTGCTAGTATTGGTGTTGGCGTTGACGGGTTCGCGCGCCAGTTGGTTGTATCTAGGTGCATTGTTGGTGTTGGCTTGGTGGTGGAGCCGACCGGTGGGCGCTGCAGCGCGTCGCCTTTTCTTCATGGCCTTGTTCCTGTTGCCGGCGTTTGCCGCAGCACAATGGTTGGCACACTTGCCTTTCATGCAGGGCCTGAGCGGCGTTGTTACACCCACGGAACGTTTGTTCGATTTGGCCAATGGTATTGAGGTACGGCTGGCCTTGTGGCGCGAAGCATGGCTGATGCTAACGGCGCACCCGTGGCTCGGTGTTGGTTTCGGCCAATTTGCTTGGCACAACTTTCTGCTGGCTTCGGCGGGGCCGACGCTGCTGGTCGGCTCGGTGTTTAATCATAGTCACAATCTTCTGGCGCAAATTGGTGCTGAATTCGGCGTTGCCGGATTGTTTTTAATATTTCTGGGCGGAGGCTTGTGGTTGTGGGGTTGTATGCATCGGCCCAGGACCTTGGCCGGCTGGTGGGTGGCGGCGTTGCTAGCCGTGCTGGGTATTCATAGTCTGCTCGAATATCCCTTGTGGTACGCGAACTTTTTGGGCATCGCAGCCATCTTAATTGGCGCCACCGAGGCGCATATGCACCGCCTGCGTCTTGGCAGCGTGCTGCATGTGGCGTTTGGTTTGATGCTATTGCTATCTGCGGTTGCATGTCTGCGCATTTTGAATGCCTATCAGCAACTAGAAGGACTATTGCAGCAGCGTCAGGTTAAAATGAGCCCGCAGGATATGGATCGTGTATTACAACAGGTGCGCCTGGAGTCCTTGTTGGCGCCATATAGCGATTTCGCCTATGCTTTATCGATTGCGCCGAACCGGGAGCTGATCCAGGAAAAAATCGCCTTGAGTGCACAGGTGATGCGATTCGCGCCAACGCAGGAACTGGTTTATCGGCATGCCCTGCTGCTGGGTTTGCAAGGCGAGGGTGCGGCGGCGCAGGCGATGTTAAAACGCGCCTTACTTGTGTATCCTGCCGGCGCAGGCAGTTTTTTTCAGGCCTGGGCTAGATTGGATTCGGAGAGCCGCAAACAGAGCGAGGCGTTGGCGACAACGGTTCAGATTTTTTTACAGGAGCGTAAGCAAGATGCAATTCATACAAAGTAATTTTTTGCTGGTGGGCTTGGCGCTGATGAGCGGTGCGATGCTGTTGTGGCCCCTAGTCAGCGGCTTCTTTGGCGGCGCCAAGCAGGTCGATACGCTGGAGGCAGTGCAAAAAATCAATCACGCCGATGCGCTGGTGATCGATGTGCGCGAGCCGGCGGAAGTGGCGCAGGGCAAGATCGCGCGAGCCAAAGTCATTCCTTTGGGCGAACTGAAGAACCGCGCAGGGGAATTGGAAAAGCATAAAACCAAGCCGATCATCATGGTGTGTCGTAGCGGTAGTCGCTCCGCTGGCGCGTGCGGCATTTTGAGCAAGCTTGGGTTTACCGATGTTTACAATCTGGCGGGCGGCATGATCGCTTGGCAGCAATCCAATTTACCGGTGGAGAAATAAATGGCGCAAGTCCTTATGTATTGCACCGCAGTGTGCCCCTATTGCACCATGGCCGAGCGTCTTTTGACGCGTAAAGGCGTGACCGAGATTAGCAAGATTCGGGTTGATCTTGACCAGCAGAAAATGAGCGAGATGATGCAACGCACCGGTCGTCGCACCGTACCGCAAATTTATATCGGCGATTTCCATGTGGGCGGCTTCGATGATCTGTCAGAGCTGGACCAGGATGGCAAGCTGGAACCTTTGCTGGCGCAATAAGTTTAGCCGCCCAGTTTGTACCAGAGCATGCCGAGCAATTCGTGCAAGGCGTAGTGGCTTTTTAGCAAGGCGCGCGCTTGTGGCAGGTAATCGAAAAAATCCCCGCTGCTTTGTTTGCTCCTGACGCTGGCAAAGCGAGTCGGTGCTGGAATAAATACCAAGCCTTGATGTTCAAACGCAATCTGTGCGCGCGGCAAATGCCAAGCATGGCTTACGACCAGTATTCTGCGTACACCGGCAGCTTTGAGCATGACTGCGCTGTATTGCGCATTTTGCGTTGTATCCAGCGAGCGTGTCTCGGCCCAGCGTACCGGAACTTTGAATTCTTGTTCCAAGGTTCGTTTCATCAGCGTTGCCTCGGCGGCGCCGCCTTCCGGGTTGCCGCCGGTGACTAGTAGTGGCAACCCCGTTTGACGCTGCAAATAAGCCCCATATTGCAGACGCTCCAGTGTCAGGCCACCCACCGCATCTGTCCCATATTCGGGGGCGTCGTGGTAAACTCCCCCGCCTAAAATTACGATGGCATCGGCGCTGCGCGCAGATGCCAGAGGCACTGCGTGCAGATTTTTTTCCAGTAAGTTCGTCAAATTATTTGCGACTAAGGGAGTCGAAAGGGAAAGTAGCAGGGTAAGACTGAGCGCAAGCAAACTTTTCCCTAGGCGCGGTTTTCGCTTCAGTAGCAAAAATCCCACGACCCCGATGATGAATAAGCTGAGCGGAGGTAAGAGCAGACCGCCGATCAAATTTTTAAAAAACCAAATGCTGTGCGCTGACATAGCGAGATTTTAAACAGGAAAGGAATGGGAGATGTTGAAAGTTTTATCTTGTGTGCGTTGTGGATTTTGTGGATTCGACAAAATAGGCGATTATTTTGGGCCTTTGGGGCTGCGTTTGCTGCTGGCGTATGAGTTCTGGGATGCAGGCGTAATGAAGTACAAGGGGGAAAACTGGTTTGCCGATATTGCTGAAAAATTTCCATTTCCCTTCAATGTCATTCCAGTAGATGTGAGTTGGGCGCTGGTCACCTGGTTTGAATTGCTCGGTGCGATTGCCTTGGTACTGGGTTTGGCGACGCGCTTTTTCAGCTTTTCCTTGATGATCCTGACCGTGGTGGCCATTGTGAGCGTGCATGCTGGCCATGGCTATACCATCAGTGAGGGTGGCTGGAAATTACCCTTGATGTATCTGGTAATGTTCCTGCCCTTGTTGCTGTCCGGTCCCGGCAAGCTCAGTCTGGATCAGTTGATCGTCAAGATGACTTCCAAAGCTTAAATGCCAATCTTGGAATGTGCCCCAGTGCGCGATGCGCTGGGGCCGTTCTTAGCCTGCATTCGCTAAGCTGCGACCTTGAGCCAGCAAGTCGCAAATTTCGGATGCTGCGACGGGATGGCTGAAAAGATAACCCTGTATCTCATCGCAGTGCATGCGTCGCAAGACCTCGATTTGCGCCTGTGTTTCAACTCCTTCGGCGATGACCGTTAATTTTAAGCTATGGCCGAGCAGGATAATGGTGTGCGCAATACTGGCATCATGCAGATTGTCGCTCAGGTTATGCACGAAGGATTGGTCGATCTTGATCTTGTTCAAAGGGAAGCGCCGCAGATAGCTGAGCGAGGAAAATCCTGTGCCGAAATCGTCGATCGAGAGCAGGATGCCAATCTGGCGCAATTCATGCAGTGTCGCGATGGTGCGTTCGATATCGTGCAAGGCAACGCTTTCCGTGATTTCCAATTCCAGATTTTGTGGTGGAAGCCCAGTTTCGAGCAGAATTTGTTCTACTTGAGCGACAAAGCCTTGCTGCTGAAATTGGCGCGCGGATATGTTGACCGCCATGACTAGATCGTGTCCATGATCCAGCCAAATCCGGAGCTGGCGGCAGGCGGTACGCAATACCCAGACGCCGATCGGGATGATTAGTCCGCTGGCTTCTGCCATGGGGACGAATTCGGTCGGATGAATTAGGCCGCGTTCTGGATGATTCCAGCGGATGAGTGCTTCCAGGCCAATGGTTTTCTGGGTTAGTAAATTTACTTGGGGCTGATAGTGCAGTACCAGTTCATTGCGATCTACCGCGCGTCGTAAACCATGCTCCAGTTCCAGCCATTGCTCGGCATACAAGGATAAGTCTTGCGTGTAATGGCGCGCGCCATTGCCACCTTCGCTACGGATGCGGTTGACGGCGGCTTCCGCATTTTTGAACAAGGTTTCTGCATCGGTTCCATGCTCCGGGCTGGACGCAATGCCGATACTGAGCGTGAAAAAGAATTCGCGCTCCTCGACCTTTAGCGGTTCTTGCGTCGCTGCCAATAAGTGTTGCAGCAAGGGTTCGAGCGCCGCCGTGTTGCTTAGCTGCGTGATCAGCAAGCCAAAAGTTGCGCCCTCAAAACGGAATAGCTCAACGCTTAGGCCCGGGATATTGACCGCTTGAATGGCACCCATGACACGATCCGCCATAGCGCCGATTAGATTGTCGCTGGTGGCGTAACCTTGTGACTCTAGGATGAGTTTGATTCGATCTGGTCGGATCAAGGCCACGGCACAGCCACTGATGTGTTGTTGTAACGCTTGTTCCAGGCGTACCCGAAATTGGTGCCGATTCGGCAGGCCGGTCACCTCGTCCACTTGAGCTTGGCGCAGCAGGCGTCGCTCTGCATCCTTACGCTCACTGATATCTGCAAGATACAGATGGCACACATGCAAATCCGGTAGGCGGTGCGCGGTGCAATCCAGGATGCGATTGCTGACGCTATATTCGCGTTGCTCACGTTGTACATTCTGGAGTTGCATGATTTCAAGCCAGGTGGATAAGTCCGTCGGTAGAATTTCGGCCACATGCTCAAACCCGAGTTGCAGTGCGAGCTCAATGCTGGCTGCGTTGGCGTAAATCACGGTGCCATCTTCCGCTAAACGCAGCATAGGATTAGGGCTACGCTCAGGGAAAATGGATAGCATTTTTCGGTCAGCACTTTCGCGTAAATGGGTGCGTACGAAATAGGCCGCGAATAAGGTCAGAACTAAGCTGGCGACAGTAAACCCCGTCACCATTTGGATCATGGACAAGGTGTTGTTACGAGTAGCCATGCCATAGCGCGACACTTGTTCGCGGTTGATGCGCACCAGTGCTTCGATTTCTGGGCTGATGCGCGCTTCTTGTGCGCTGACTTCGGCCAGAATTTCGCGCGCCCTATCCCAATCTACGGGTTTGTTACTCATGACCGCATCTAATTGACTACCCAGCTGCTTGATGCGATTGACCGCCGTTTCAATCCGAGCCATTTCAGGCGAGGCTTGATATAGCGCCTGTAGTTCTTGCATCAGGCGTTGGCTTTCATTTTGGGTAGTCATGAAATCCGTGGCGTAGCCGCGCCGATCCAGGGTGGCGTAATACTCATAGAGAATGGGTTTTTGCGCGAATACGGAGCGTTGTAAATGTGCGATGGCGTCAAAACGCGGCAGGCTATTTTCAGTTAAAGCCTCGCCAGCCTGTATCACTGCTTGCCCGCGTAGATGGGTCAGGATGGACAGGGTGATTCCCGCCAATAGGGTTAGCAGGAAGATAGTGAATATTTTTCGGTTAAAAGACAGCATAAAATCCGAGTTTACACCCTCTTAGGGAATGTACGGGAGGACAAAAATCAGCGCCGCCAAGTACCGAGTAGCGCCCCGGCCGCATGCAACTCCTGCAGAATAGTCAAACCGCCTTGTACGACGATCTGTGGCGCAGCGTGATTGAGCTCCTGCGCGATTTGATCCAGCAGTTGTTTGCTGCTGCGCTCGCCGTACTGCAACAAGTCCACCAGCCGTGCTGCAACTGGGTTGAGCTCAATGAATTCGATAGTAAATTCTTGGGTGCGGAATACCAGCAAATAGGTGGGCTGAGGTGGTGGCGCAAGCGGCTTGAACTTGGGGCCGATGCGGTGCACCGGATATTGGTATTGCAACAAGGCTAGTATCGGATTGAGTGCTGGGTGGCCATTGACGAGATCGCCTTCAGGATCTATTTGCGCCAGTGGTGCTTCTTTGTTGGAGACCCCCAATACCAATTCGATCCACTCGTAATGCGCCAGCTCCTGCATGAACGGCGGGTCATCCTCGCGGTCACCACGCTCGGATTGTAAATATTGAATGAATTCATCCGGGATTTGGCGGAAGAAGGGCGTATGGCAACGATGCTCGGTAAAAAAGTCGCGCACCAGCTTGCCCCACTTGCGTGTCCCCAACACCAGACGCAATACCGGGAAGCAAGCAAGCAAAAAACTTTCCAGATTGTTATACAGAAGATCGTTATACACCCCCATACGCTGCGCACTGACGCCGGCTGGGCGCGGATGTAGTTTGGGGTTGCGGATGTGGCGCGCGAAGGCAAGCTGAAATGCCTGGAAGCTAGGCAAGCTAGCCGTGCTGGGTACGGTTGGCATGCGAGTGGCTGTCTTGGATATGGGCGATATGCGCAACTTCCAACGTCAATTCATCTAGCGGCGGAATATTGAAATCGCGTTCGAGTAGGGTCGGGTGCACGCCATGCAACGCGTAAGCTTGGTCGAGCAGTGCCCATACCGGTTCGATCACGTCAGCGGCATGGGTGTCGACGATTAGGTTTTCCGCTTCGTTGTAATGACCAGCCATATGCATATAGACGATACGCTCGGTTGGCATCTGACGCAAAAATTCAAGTGGGTCGAAGCGGTGATTGACGCTATTTACGAAGACGTTGTTGATGTCGAGATGTAGCAAGCAATCGGCTTCTGCCACCACGGCGCGGATGAATTCTGCCTCATTCATTTCGGCGATCGGCGCCATGACATAGAACGAAGCATTTTCCATGGCGATGCGCGTTTCCAAAATATCTTGTACGCGTCGAATGCGCGCTGCGACATAGTGCACTGCTTCTTCGGTAAACGGGATCGGCAGTAGGTCATACAAATGACCGTCGTCGCTGCAATATGATAAATGCTCGGTATAGAGTTTGATGTCATGCAATTGCATGAAGGATTTGATGCGCTTGACCAGCATCTCGTCCAAGGGGCTGGGGCCACCGATGGATAATGACAGTCCATGACATACGAAGGGGAAACGTTCAGTAAATGCACGCAGTTCGCGTGCACGCAGACCGCCGAAATCAATCCAATTTTCCGGGGCGATCTCAAAAAAATCGATGGCGGTCGGCACCTGGGTTTTCAGCGCATCCAACAGTTCGCGCCGAAAGCCCAGGCCCGCGCCGTGAAGATTGAAGTGATTCACGTAGCGGGTGTAAGGCCTAAATCACTTCTTCTTGTCGCCGCACTTGCCGTCAGCAGCTTTCTTGTCATCGGCGGTCTTTTTGTCGCCGCACTTGCCGTCAGCAGCTTTTTTGTCGCCGCACTTACCTTCGTGCGCTTTGCCGTCTTTTTTGGCGCCGCACTTGCCTTCGCCGCACTTGCCGTCTTTTTTCTTGTCATCGGTGGCCTTTTTGGCACCGCACTTGCCTTCGCCACATTTGCCGTCTTTTTTCTTGCCATCGGCAGCTTTCTTGTCGTCGGCGGCCTTCTTGTCACCACACTTACCGTCGGCAGCTTTTTTGTCGCCGCACTTGCCATCAGCAGCTTTAGCGTCGGCAACTAAGTAACCATTGTTAAGTTGCTGCATGCCGAAGGGGTTGTTAGCGGCATTAGCGACTGGAGCCGCAATGAGGGAAACAGCAAAGGCGGAACCGAGCGCGAGAGAAAGCGTAGATAATTTTGAATTCATTTTGGTGACTCCTGATATTTGAGGTTTTTAAAAAGGGCAAAAGCCGCCCGGATTTTGCTACAAAAAACGGCATAAAACAATGGGACTTACGGAATACTTCCCCGCTGTTTGTCCGCGATTTCCTGCAGGATTCGCGCCTTGGCCGCAGTTGAGAGCTGTGCGGTTTCAAGGCCGTTACCTGTGGGATTTTCCGTCCGCCGGCAAGCTTGGCGGATGTATTGCAATTGCCGCGCAAATGTCCGGCAAGCGCTGCAAATGAATCGGTGGAGCCTTAGGTCAATCTGCTGTCGTAGTGTGAGAGGTTGGTCAAGTGCCTGTGAGGCTAAACGACTTGCTTCCTGGCATGACAACACGTTCATCTCCTTAAACCAAATTGCGGTCGCCCCAGCGTTGATCTAGGCACTGCTGTAAGCCGAGTCGGGCGCGATATAACATAACCCAGCAATTGGTCGTGCTGATTTGCAGTTCCTTACAAATGGTTTCTGTGCTTAGCCCATCCAACTCGCGCATCTGGAACACCTGGGCATGGGTAGGCGTTAGTTGCTGAAGACACTGAACGAAAGTTTGCCAAAAACGTTGGCGTACCAATTCCGTTTCCGGGGGATTCCAAGTGCTGGGTGCATTGAGCCAATGGCCGTTGTCGTCGAATAAAGCCGCTTCGATTTGCGCCAACGCCACTTCCGGATCGTCGCTGACCGTTGTTAATTGCGGTTCCTTGCTGCGCTTGCGGAACATGTCGAGGATCTTATGTTTGAGAATGCCGGTCAACCAAGTCTTGACAGAGGATTGGCCGGAAAAGCGTTCCCAGGCGCCAAGCGCGGCCAGCATGGTTTCTTGCACCGCATCTTCGGCGGCAGACTCGTCCCGCAATTGCAGTAAGGCATATCGAAATAGGTAGTCCCCATGCTCGGTAAGCCAAGCGCTGGGGTCGCAATGTGGAATCTCTTGGGGCATAAAAGTTCGATCCGAAGCGGCGTTTGAACAGTTGGCGTTGTGTAGTGGACAAGATGAATCCAGCTTGGTTTCCTTTAGGGCGAGATAAATGACGATTCAGTTGTTTTCGTTGTTGGGCTTTCATCGCGCTGTCAGCGGCATTAAAATGGCGGCACTTCAGCCAACCCTTAATAAAGCCATAATATGCCCATCTCCCCTTCGCTAGCAGCAGAAAAAGTCGCGCTGTTGTCGGAAGCGCTGCCGTTTATTCAGCGCTTTTTCGATAAAACGATCGTCATCAAGTATGGCGGCAACGCTATGACCGAGCCGCGCCTGAAAGAAGGTTTCGCGCGTGACGTGGTATTGCTCAAGCTGGTCGGCATGAATCCGGTGGTGGTGCATGGTGGTGGCCCGCAAATTGGTGAATTGTTGAAACGCATCGGCAAGCAAAGCGAATTCATCCAGGGCATGCGCGTGACCGACGAAGAAACGTTGGATGTAGTGGAAATGGTGTTGGGGGGGTTGGTGAACCAAGAGATCGTCACCCTCATTAATTTACACGGCGGCAAAGCAGTGGGTTTGACCGGTAAGGATGGCAACTTTATTCATGCGCGCAAGATGCTGGTGCCGAGCAAGGAAGAAGCCGCCAAGATGCTGGATATTGGTCAGGTCGGTGAAGTGGTTGGCATCGACCCCGAGCTGATTAATTTGCTGGACTCGCGTGACTTTATTCCGGTGATCGCACCGCTGGGCGTGGGCGAGCAGGGCGAGGCCTACAACATTAACGCCGATGTGGTGGCGGGCAAACTGGCGGAAACGCTGCACGCCGAAAAACTGATCCTCATGACGAATACGCCGGGCGTGCTGGATAAGGCTGGCACGCTGTTGACTGGGCTAACGTCGGAGCGGGTCAAGGATTTAATCGCCGACGGCACCATCGCTGGTGGTATGTTGCCGAAGGTGAATTGCGCGTTGGATGCCGTGCACAACGGTGTGAAAACCAGCCACATTATCGATGGTCGGGTGGAACACGCACTGCTGCTGGAAATTTTGACCAGCGAAGGCGTGGGAACGCTGATCAAGCGCGCGTAACGAGCCGAGCGCGGATTTGAAAACGACGCGCGTCTGGGTGTTCGATCTTGACAACACCTTGCACGATGCTGTGCCGCATATTTTTCCGCATATCAGCCGCGCCATGACGGGCTATTTGCAAACCCATCTGGCTTTGAGCGAGGCGCAGGCAAACCATTTGCGTATCCAATATTGGCGGCGCTACGGCGCGACCTTGTTGGGCATAAAACGCCATCACCCGGAAATCGATCCGCAGCATTTTTTGTGGCACACCCATCAATTTCCGCAACTGCATGCTTTGCTGGTCTATGAGCGCGGACTGCGTGGCCTATTGCGTAAACTTCCCGGGAAAAAAATCCTGTTCTCCAATGCCCCGGAACATTACGCGCGCGCGGTGCTGCAAACCATGGGCTTGCAGGATTTATTCGCCGATGTGCTGTGCGTCGAGCGTACGGGGTTTCGCCCCAAGCCCGCGCCGCAGGGCTTTCGTCAATTGCTGCGTGGGCACGGAATACGACCGGAAAAGGCCATCATGGTCGAGGACGATTTGGATAATCTGCGTACGGCTAAACGTCTGGGCATGCGCACAGTGTGGGTTACAAGTGCGAGTAAGTCCCCACCTTTTGTAGACCTCAGGGTAAAATCCGTACTGCAATTACGCCGCAGCTTGCACAACTTATAAGCGGCGAATACAAACCACAAAGGAGAGGCAACAATGGCGGGCAAGAGCGGCGAACGTAAAAACCAAATCCTGCAAACACTGGCCGAAATGCTGGAAAAACCCCAGGCGGAGAAAATCACCACAGCGGCTTTGGCGGCCAAAATTGATGTTTCGGAAGCGGCCTTGTATCGCCACTTTGCCAGCAAGGCGCAAATGTTTGAGGGCTTGATCGAGTTCATCGAACAGACCTTATTTGGTCTGATTAATAAAATTACTGCCGAGGAAACCGATGGCGTGCGTCAGCTGGATGCCATCATTTCCTTGCTATTGGGATTTGCCCAAAAAAATCCGGGCATGACCCGGGTGCTGATCGGCGATGCCTTGGTGCATGAGAACGAACGCCTACAAAATCGCATCAATCAATTGCATGACCGGATCGAAGCCACCTTGCGTCAAGCGCTGCGCATCGCCGTCACGCAAAACGAAGCCCCAGCCGACATGGATACCAATGCCATGGCCAATTTGCAACTCGCCTTCGTGGTGGGGCGCTGGCACCAATTCGCCAAGAGCGGTTTTAAGCGCTCGCCGATGGATATGCTTGAAATTCAAAAGGTTGTGCTCTTGTCCTTCTGATCGCACGATCAAAAAACACCAAAACATTAGTTTGTAGCCTGTTTTTGCGGGAGCGATGCTGGCCCCGCTAAAGTTTGTATTTTGAGATCCGATAGATCCTCTACGAATGCGTGCGCCTGGGTGGGGATACGCATCCAAATTCATTTTTTAAAATTGAACCCGTATTGGAGCCTTCGATGAAATCAAAAGCAGTGCAGATCAAGCCATCAACTTTTTTATCCGTCGTGCTGGTTGGTGCCGTGATTGCCTTTTTTGTAGGTAATACACGTGCGGAACCTATTTCTTCAGATGCTCAGGCTAAGGCAGATCACTTCAAAAAGAAACTGGTCGAATGGGCGGCTAGCCCAGCCGTGATTGCCGCCGTGAAGGAATCGAATAGCAAGGGGGGCCTACCAGGACTTTCAAATGCGAAGTGGGATGATCTGGCTGATACCGATCCACTGGTGAAGGGCTTGAGTTCAAGCGTTGCGGGTAAGCAGGTCACTAAATGGGAAGGTGAAGATAAGGCCTTGAACAAACTCAATTTGCGTGATGAGAAAGGCAATCTAGCTGCATTCAGTGGCGGTAGCGGAAAACCACTGCTTTACAACAATGCGCCGCGCCCACCTTTTAAAAATGGCTTGAATGGTGCATGGAGCGATAAAGAGATCAAACCGGATCCGACAACGCAGAAGAAAAGTGTCCAGATTTCTGCGCCGATCATGGACGGCGGCAAGGCGATTGGTGTGATCCATGGCGCGGTTGAAGTGCAGTAACGTGTGCAGCCTGGTTTGCGATGTTGCATGCCAGGTTTGCTCCTTATGCGTATTGAAGCTGAATAAAATCAGAGCGAGAAAAACATGAAAATACTCTGTTCCCTAAAAGTGGGCGCGCGTTTGGGCCTTGGTTTCGGTTTAATGTTGGTTTTGCTGGTGGTATTGAGCGTGATTGGCTTGACGCGGATGGCGCTACTGCAAAGCAATCTCGACTATATCGTCAAGCAGGAATATGCCAAAGTCGCGCTGACCAACACGATGCGCGATGCTGTTCGTTACCAAGCAGTTGCCTTGCGCGATGTGGTGATGCAGGAAGACCTGTCGTTCAAGAAAAAAGAATTGAAACAAATGCGGGCGGCGCGCAAAAAATATCAAAGCGCTGCGGATGCATTAGAAATATTGGTGGTTGATGCCGCTGGAAAGGATGCTTTGGGCAAGATCAAGGCGGCCGAAGCCGCAGTGCAACCGGGAGTCGACGCGGTGCTGGAGTTTACGCTAGCGGATAATCACATCGAGGCGGGTAATGCGGTGCGCGACAAAGTGCGCCAGCCGCAACAAGATTTACTGGCACAGTTGGAAGACATGCTCAAATCTTTGGAGGCTTCCTCCATTGCGGCGGCAACGCAAGCGGAGTCAGCCTATAAATCTGCACGCGTGTTGGTGATCGGCTTGAGTCTGTTCGCAATCGCGCTTGGTAGTTTGATTGCTATTTTTATTACCCGGAGCATTACCGCCCCGCTCGATCAAGCAGTGAAGTTGGCGAAGCGGATTCAACAGGGTGATCTGAGTGCTGAGATTACAGTGTCGGGCAACGACGAGTTGGCCAATCTGCTACACGTGTTGAAAGACATGAATCAAACGCTCTCGCAGATTATCGCTGGCGTGGCCGAGGCAGCTAATTCCGTGTCCGGCTCAGCGCGGCAAATGTCCAGCGAGGCGGGTTTGGTTAACTCGCGTGCCGAGATGGAAACCGAACGTGTGATGCAGGTTTCTGCGGCAATGGAGCAGGTCACGGTGTCGATATCCGAGGTGGCGAGCGGTGCGCATAGTGTTGCCAATGCCGCCATGAGGACGCAAGCGACCGCGACCGAAGGTAATGCCAATATTGCACGTGGCGCGCAAAATACTCAGCGCATTGTGTCCAGTGTCGAAAAATCTAGTAATACAATTCAAGAACTGTCAGAAGCGATTCATAAGATCAGCGAAGTGACGCGCGTCATTAAAGAAATTGCTGAGCAAACCAATTTGTTAGCCCTGAATGCGGCCATCGAGGCCGCACGTGCCGGTGAACAAGGCCGTGGTTTTGCCGTCGTGGCAGATGAGGTGCGCAAGCTGGCGGAACGCACTGCGAGTAGCACTACTGATATTTCGCAGATGGTTGACAGTATCGGCAGTAAAACAGTTGCCGCTGTGGATTCCATGAAACAGGTGCAAAAAGAAGTGCAAGATGGTGTGGCCACCAGCAAACAGACGCAGGAAATACTGGTGAACATCGTTAGCGCTGCTAATGAAGTTAACGATCTAGCGCAATCGATTGCCAATGCCACCAACGAGCAGCAAGCCGCTAGTACCAATATCGCGGTCAGCCTGGAGAAAATCTCCGCACTTGCCGAAGAAAATTCGGCCAGTATCCATCAGGTCAATCATTCGGCTGGAGCCTTGGCCGAGACCGCCGCCGAACTCCAGGGGATGGTTGGGCAATTTAAACTGGCTTAAATTCGATCCAGCCTGCGCAAACCGCGCAGGCTGGATCGCGTTTCAGACGCACGCTACGCCAGTTCATTTCCAGGCTATCAAGCAATAACAATTTCCCGTTCAACGACGTTCCGCAACCGACAATCAATTTAATTGCCTCCGCTGCTTGGGTGCAACCAATGATGCCGACCAATGGCGCAAACACGCCGTTATCCGCGCAGCGCATTTCATCAGCTTCGCCGGCTTCTGGGAATAAACAGTGATAGCAAGGCGCTGTATCTTGGCGCAAATCAAATACCGCTATTTGTCCATCGAAGCGTACGGCGGCACCGGACACTAGTGGCTTGCGTTGGGTGACGCAGGCACGATTCACTGCATGCCGGGTAGCAAAGTTATCCGAGGCATCGATTACCACATCCGCTTGTGCAACCTGGGTTGCCAGAAAAACTTCGTCGGCACGTTGCGCCAGGGCCGTAATTTGAATCGTTGGGTTGATGGCGCGTGCCGCGAGCGTGGCGGATTCGGCCTTATTCTGTCCGATGGAACTGGTGTGATGCGCGATCTGCCGTTGCAAATTGGTGAGTTCGACCCTGTCGTGGTCGCACAGCGTGAGATGGCCGACACCGGCGGCAGCCAGGTACAGCGCAATTGGCGAACCCAGTCCACCCGCGCCGATGAGGAGTACGCGCGCTGCGAGCAGCTTTTCTTGGCCTTCCAGGCCGATTTCATTCAACAGAATATGGCGGCTGTAGCGTAGCAGTTGGTCGTCGTGCATGGAGATGGCGTGAGGAAGTGGTTAGGCTGGAACTTGGTAGGGGGCATTGCCTTACACTACCGTATCTAATTACCGATACTCGCGCCACTCGGGTGGCGTATCGTCATGATCGCCATGTGCTTGGTGATCGTAAACTTGGGCGAAAATACGGCGTGCGCGTTCGCGCTGTTCAGGTTGCGCCATATTTTGGCACTGCACATTCTCGCAGTAATGAATCAGCGCACGGCGCAGTTTAGTGAAGAGGGCGTTGTCCAGATGGAAGCCCTGGTCGATTAGTGCAATTTCAATTTTTTCTAGGGTATAAAACGGCAATTCATAGCGGATCAACAAGCCATTGTCGCCGACGGTGCCTAGTACCACTAGGTGCGGTAAATCATGCAGTAAGATCAACGCTTCTTTAGCTTGACCTGCCGGCACTGGCGTAAAGCTCAGTTGGCGGACGCGTTCGGTATCGGCATGTTCCATGAGATTCCCTAAATTGCAGCGTTGCGTGCGGCGATGCCACGCATGCTATCAAGCATAGCGTCTTGCCTCGTATTTGCAAGCAGTCATCCGCGCTATGCTGGCGGTACTAGGCGGCGACAGCTAAAATAGCACGTTTTTTCAACTGCGCTTAAGCGCCATTAAGATCATCCCTATGAGCCAAGATCATTTAGCCGAAGCCAAGCGCCAAGCAGCATTGGCCTATCACCAATTTCCTAAGCCGGGTAAGTTGTCGGTGGAGGCCACAAAGGCCTGCGCCACCGCAGCCGACCTGAGTCTGGCCTATAGCCCGGGCGTGGCCGAGCCGGTGCGCGAAATCGCCCGCGATGCAGAGAACGCCTATCGTTATACCAATAAAGGCAATTTGGTGGCGGTGATTTCCGATGGCACGGCGATTCTCGGCCTGGGTAATCTTGGCCCCTTAGCCTCCAAGCCGGTAATGGAAGGTAAGGCGGTGCTGTTCAAGCGCTTTGCCGGCATCGATGTGTTCGACATCGAAGTGGCGGCGACCTCACCGGCACATTTTATTGAGACCGTGGTGGCGATTGCGCCAACCTTTGGCGGCATCAATCTGGAAGACATTGCCGCACCGCACTGCTTTGAGATCGAGAAGGCGCTGACTGAGCGCCTCAACATTCCGGTGTTTCACGACGACCAGCATGGCACGGCGGTGATCATTTGCGCCGGACTGTTGAATGCGCTGGAAGTGCAGGGCAAACAATTGGGTAGTGCAAAATTGGTATGCCTGGGCGCTGGCGCAGCCGGATTGGCTTCGCTCAATTTGCTGATGGCCATGGGTGCGCAACGTGAAAATATTTTGGTGGTGGACAGCAAGGGCGTATTGCATACCCAGCGTGCTGATCTGAACGAATATAAACAGCCCTTCGCGCAAGCCACCGAGCGCCGCACTCTGGCGGACGCGATGCGCGGTGCGGACGTGTTCATCGGCGTATCCGGCCCAAATTTAGTGACGGCGGAAATGCTGCAAAGCATGGCGCCCAATCCGGTGGTGTTCGCATTGGCCAATCCAGATCCGGAAATTTCCCCAGCCGTTGCCCACGCTGCGCGCAACGATTTAATTATGGCCACTGGCCGCACCGATTATCCGAATCAAGTAAATAATGTGCTGGGCTTTCCCTTTATTTTTCGCGGCGCCCTGGATGCGCGCGCGCAACGTATTACCCGCCCCATGTTGCTCGCTGCGGTGAAAGCGCTTGCCAGTTTGGCTAAGGAACCGGTGCCGCAAGTCGTGCTGGATGCCTATCAACTCAAATCGTTGTCCTTCGGCAGGGAGTACATCTTGCCCAAGCCATTTGATCCGCGCTTGATCGAGCGTGTGGCGCCAGCCGTGGCGGCGGCTGTCGGCGGAGCCTGATGCACAACGCCAATTGCCCTAATGCAGCGCCGGATGAGCCGCGCAAGCTCGGTTTATTGTTGCTGCTGTGCCTAGCTTGGCTGCTCCCTGGGCTGGTCGGTCACGCGCCGTGGAAACCTGACGAGGCGACTACCTTCGGCATTGTCTATCACATCCTTAAAACGGGTGAGTGGTTGGTGCCGACTTTGGCCGGCGAACCGGACCTGAGTTTCGGCCCTTTGTACTATTGGACCGCCGCCGTGTTTGCCAAATTATTTTCCTGGGCCTTGCCAGTACACGATGCGGCGCGCCTAGCGAGTGGTTTTTACATGGTGCTGACCTTGGGCGCGAGTGCCATGGCGGCGCGCGAACTGTATGGCCCAACCATGCAACGCTTGGCCTTGGGCCTGTTGATCGGCTGCATTGGTCTGTTGGCGCATGCGCACGAAATGGTGACGGACACCGCGCTGTTGGCCGGTTATGCCACCGTGTTGTGGGGCTTCGCGCTGAGCGCGCGCCGCCCCAATCTCGCGGGTGGGTTGATCGGCGTGGGCGTGGGCGTGGCGTTCCTGTCGCGCGGCATCGTGCCGCTGGCCTTGGTGATGGTGTGCGCGGCGCTGCTGCCGATGTTCCCGCATTGGCGTAACCGTCGTTATGCCCTCACGCTGCTGATTGCCCTGTTGGCAAGCTTGCCGTTTTTGGGCATTTGGCCTTGGCTGTTGCACCATTTTGCCCGTAGCGCTTTCTTCGAGTGGTGGCGCATCTGGAATGTGCCGCTGCTGATGAAATTCTCCTTTACCTTGGCACATAATAAATTCCTGTACTTTTTACGCCTGATGCCCTGGTTTGCTTGGCCAGTATTGCCAATTACGCTTTGGACGTTATGGGGTTATCGCGAACGTTTATTACGCGAGCCGCGCTTCCAATTGCCGCTCCTGTTTTTTTGTCTTACTTTTATTTTTACCGGGCTGAACGCCGAGGCGCGCGACATCCATGCTTTGCCGGTGTTGCTGCCTTTGATGCTCTTGGCGGTGCCCGGTGCGGAGACGCTGCGACGTGGTGCAGCCAATGCCTTGGGTTGGTTCGGCATCATGACCTTCGGCATCCTGGCGATTTTTCTGTGGTTTTCCTGGATGACCTTAATGCTCGGGCACCCGGAGCGTTTACTGCGCAACCTCATGAAATTCCAGCCTGGGTTTGTGCCGCATTTCGAGTGGCTGGCCTTGGTCTTCGCATTGCTGTTGACACTGCTTTGGCTGTTGCCGTTGCGCGGCTCGTTTCGTTCCGGAAGACGTGCGGTGTTTCATTGGTCGGCTGGCATTACCTTGGTGTGGGGACTAGGCACGACGCTGATGTTGCCTTGGCTCGACCATAACAAACGCTATACGGGCGTGATGGCTAAATTGAAACAGCATTTGCCCGCACACTACAACTGCATCGGCAGCGCGGGCCTTGGTGAGCCGCAGCGCGCCATGTTGTACTACTACGCTGATATCCGCACCAAGCGCGCCGAACGCGCTGAATTCGATGCCTATGGCTGCGACTTATTTTTGTTACAGACCAATCCGCGCCATCCCGATAGCCGTCCCGGCGCAGGCTGGGTCAAGCTGTGGCAAGGCAGCCGCCCCGGCGATAAGACCGAGGCTTTTGTTTTGTTCCGTCAGAAAATTGTGCGGAAATGAAGATCGTGCCCGAACAGCGCAATATTCACGCTTGGTTGCTACCGGCGTTCTTCGCTACGCTGGCAATCAAACTAATCTTGGCCGCACTCATTCCTTTCTCCGGTGACGAAGCGTATTTTTTGATTTGGGGTCAGCGGCCTGATTTTGGCTTTTATGATCATCCGCCGATGGTGGGCTGGTTGTTGTGGCTGATGTTGCGCTTGGGGGATGCCGAATGGGTGTTGCGCTTGCCGGTAGTGGTGTTCACTAGTTTTATTGGCTATGGCTTGTATCGTTTATTGCGCGACTGGGATGCGGAAAAAGCCGCCTGGGCGGCGCTGCTGTATTGGCTGTCGCCGATTAACCTGTTGGGGGTGTTGATCACCACCGATGCAGGGCTGATTTTTTTCAGTTTCATTTGCGTATGGTGGTTGTGGCGCGCCTTGCAAAGTGGCATGACCAAACATTTCGTTTGGGCTGGTTTGGCCTTCGGATTAGCTTGCCTGTCAAAATATTTTGCCGCGGTGCTGGGGGTATCGATTCTGCTGTATTGGGCGACGACGCCGCAAGTGCGCGCGCAGCATCGGGGCATGCTCTGGTTTTGCGCCGCGTCCCTGCCCGGGATCGCATTGAACTTGTATTGGAACTACGGCCATTGCTGGGCCAACATCATGTTCAATGTGTACAACCGGCACGATAATGCCGGATTCGCTTGGCACAAACCGGCCTACTACGTGCTGATGCAGTTGTACCTGCTGACACCGCTCGCGGCATGGTTTGTTTTCAAGCAGCGTCAGCGCGCTATGGCGTTGCTGACTGCGCAACGTTTTCGTTTGTTCGCTTATGTATTCGCGATACCCATGCTGGTGTTTGCCTTGATCTCCTTTAGACAAGTCATTGGCCTACACTGGGTGCTATCGTTCTATCCATTCCTATTCGCACTATTGGTGTGGTGGTTGGATTTGGATTCACTGCGGAAATTGCGCGGCTTTATGTTGGTGTATAGCGGTCTGCATGTACTGGCGTTTGCTGTGATTCTGTTGTTGCCAACCACGGCCTGGCAACATACGCCTTATGCGCGCGGTGCTTTGCTGATGCTCAAGCCCCAGGAATTGTTGGAGCAACTAGCGCCCTACCAAGGTAAATATGTCCTGGCCACGGAAGGTTATTCCATGGCGGCGATCTTGACCTACCATGCCGGCGAAAATGTTCTGGTGTTTGGTGAAGGCTCCTCACATGCGCGGCACGACGATATCGTCACCGACTTTCGTCAATTGCAAGGACGCAATATCATGGTGTTGCTGAAAGACCCGCCCGTGTTTGCGAAGTTTGGGGCTTATTTCAAGTCGATTGAATTTAGCGAAGTCGGTTTTTATGGTGCCAAATTTTATTTGGTCTTGGGTCGTGGTTTTAACTATGCCGCCTATCGCGATGGCGTGTTGCGTCGGGTCAAGGAAAAATACTATTCGATCCCGAATTATCTGCCGATCGGCGGCTGCTATTTTTGCGAGCGCTATTTCCCACAAGAATCTTGCCACCCGAAAAAATCGCCATGAATAAGCCTTTGGAAATGCTGCGCCTGATGCGCCCCAAACATTGGGTGAAAAACCTATTTGTGTTTGCCGGTTTGTTTTTTGGTCATGCGCTGGGCGATGTCGCGTTGGTATGGCGCGTGGTCGCAGCCGCCATTGGCTTCTCACTGGTATCGAGCGCCATCTATATCCTCAATGATATTGCCGACCGAGAAGCTGACCGCCAACACGCGCTCAAGCGCGAGCGGCCCTTGGCCAAGGGCACGGTAAGTTTGTCGGTGGCAACGGTACTTGGGCTGCTGCTTGGGCTGGCGGGTGGTTTGGCCGGCTATTACGCGTCGCCCTTGGTGGCGGCATTGCTGGCGATCTATGCGGTGATGAATATTGCGTATAGCTTCGGCTTGAAGCGCGTGGTGATCCTGGATGTGTTCATCATCGCCGCCGGATTTATGTTGCGCTTATTGGCCGGCACCAGCGGTGTGGGCATTCCGCCTTCGCAATGGCTGCTGCTGTGCGGCTTGATGTTGACCTTGTTCCTCGGTTTCGTGAAGCGTCGCGCCGAGCTGGGGGTTGAAGCCGATACGGACAAGGATATGCAGCGCAAAGTGCTGCGCTATTACAGCCCGGCCTTGCTCGACAGCCTGATTACCGTCACCGCTACTTGTATTATCCTGAGCTATAGTCTCTACACCTTAAGTCCAGAGACCATTGCTTTGCACCATACGGCGTGGCTGATGCTTACTGTGCCGTTTGTGATCTTTGGCGTGTTTCGTTATTTGTTCCTACTGCATTATCACCAACAAGGCGAGGACACCGCCAGCGAGGCCATGCGTGATCCGCAACTGGCGATCACGGTATTGTTGTGGTTGGCGACGACCGTGTGCTTGATCGCGCGTTAAACAAATAGAGGGATTCCCCATGAAAATCGCACTTGTTCTGGCACTGTTGTTGGCGCTTACTTTCTTTGCGCTGCAACTACGTGCTGCTCAAGACGCACCGCAGGCCGGTGCGATGGCGCCGGACTTTACGCTACCTGATCAACAAGGCATGCCCCGGCGCTTGAGTGATTATCGCGGCAAGTGGGTCGTGGTGTATTTCTACCCCAAGGATGAAACGCCCGGTTGCACCAAGGAGGCCTGCGCCTTCCGCGACGACTGGCAGGCCTTGAGCGCACTTAACGCACAAGTCATCGGCATCAGCTTGGATGACACGCAATCGCATGCGCAATTTGCCACGAAGCATCGCTTACCTTTTTTGCTCTTGTCCGACGCCAGCGGCGATGTCGTGGAACGCTACGGCGCCATGATGAACCTAGTGGTGATGAAATTGGCCAAGCGCCACACTTATTTGATTGCTCCGGACGGTAAGATTGCCCAGGTCTATCGCAACGTCGATCCGGGTAGCCATTCTCGTGAAATCATCGAGTTTCTCAGGCGCGGCCAATAAATTTACAGCCGGTCTCAGCTCGTCCCTGTGCTTCACTCCAGGTTTTATTCGGTGAACAACTTCAGTATTGGCCAATAATTGCCGCTACACTTCATTGAGTAAACCTTTTAGGTGAAAGCTATGTCCATTAGCGCTAGCAGTGCAGTCAGTTCGGCGGTCAATCAAGCCAGTCCGGATAATCAGCGGAGTATCTTGGTGCTGAAAAAAGCCCTGGATTCCCAAGCCCAAACCGCTGCAGCCCTGATTCAGGCTATACCGCAGCCGCCGGCCGCTTCGGGGAATGTTGGGCGCAACGTCAATACCAAAGCTTAGCTTGACCAAATAGGGGGCTGTGTAGGGGCGTGGCGCCAAGCTTGGCGTGACAGCCCCAGCCTAAAACCCGATAATTACGCCCTATTTCTCGTGAGGGCGCTGACATGATTTACCGTATTTTTGGCCTACTGCTGGTCTTGTTCCTGAGTGCCTGCGGCCCTAATTCTGGCAGCAGCACATCCAATAAAACCCCGTTTCAAGGCACCGACATCACGGGTGTCGATTGGGGTAAACAACTGCAACTCACCGACCACACCGGCAAGCGCCGCAGCTTGGCCGATTTTCACGGCAAGGTTGTGGTGTTGTTCTTCGGTTATACCCATTGCCCCGATGTTTGCCCCACCACCTTGGGTGAACTAGGTATTACGTTGAAACGCTTGGGAGCTGACGCCAGTAAAGTGCAGGTGTTATTCGTTACCTTGGATCCTGCGCGCGACACAGCGGCCGTGCTGGCTCAATACGTGCCCTCGTTCAACCCAACCTTTCTCGGCTTGACTGGTAGCGAAGAAGAAATCGCCCAAGTTGCAAAATCCTTCAAGGTGTTCTACAAAAAACAAGAAAGCAGTTCTAAGGCTGGCTACACCATGGATCACAGTGCGAATACTTTTGTGATTGATCCGCAAGGTCGATTGCGCCTACTGTTCGGTTTTGGTACTGGCGCTGCACCGCTGGTACATGACATCCAGCAATTATTGGCGGGGCAGTAAAAATTCAAGGCTTGCATCAAGCGCACAGCGAGTTGGCGCCGAATACACGACAAACGCGAAGCCTTGTCTATGGACGATAGTGAGTTTTATCGCACCCTCTTGCGCGCCTACATCGATAGCGCAAATGATGGCATCTTCGTTCTGTGCGACGAGATGAAATTTCATGTGGCCAATCCGCTGCTTCAGTCTTGGCTGGGTGCGACGGAGGAAAGCCTCACGAAACATGGGTGCCGTAGACCAATCACTGATTTCATCGGGAACGAGGAAAACAGCGAGTTATTTGCACGACATTTCAAGGTTGTGCTGACCGGGCAAGCGGTTCGCTTTGAATGCTTCATTCGTCCCCCAGGCGCTGTTGCAAGATGGATTGAAGTCAGCATCAGTAAAGTCAATTTGGAAGCCGGTAATATGTTTATCGGTGTGGCGCGCGATAGAACCGAAAAGAAAAAAACCGAAGAGCTCATCTGGCAGCAAACCAATTTCGATCCATTGACGGGTCTGGCCAACCGCCGCATGTTCAAAAACCGCCTGGAACAAGATATAAAAAAATCCCATCGCGCCAATTTGCCACTGGCATTGATGATGCTCGATCTGGATCGCTTTAAGGAGGTGAATGACACGCTGGGGCATGACATCGGTGACCTCCTGCTGAAGGATGCGGCGCAGCGCTTAAGTAGTTGTGTGCGTGAAGCCGATACCGTGGCGCGCTTGGGCGGGGATGAGTTTACGGTCATTCTGGGGGAAATGAGCGATGTCGATTCTGTGGAGCGAATTGCCACTACCATTTTGCAAAAACTTTCTGAACCGTTTCAGTTGGACGGTCAAGTGGTCTACTTGTCGGCGAGTATGGGTATTACTTTTTATCCGGAGGATGCGACCGACTTTGACGTCTTACTCAAGAATGCCGATCAGGCCATGTATGCGGCCAAACATCAAGGGCGCAATCGCCGTAGCTACTTTGCGCCGTCCATGCAGGAATCCATCCAGGCGCGGATGCGCGTAGTCAATGATTTGCGTTATGCACTAGGCGCGTTGAACGAATCATTTCGCTTGGTCTATCAACCGATCATGGAACTGGCAAGCGGAGCCATCCACAAAGCTGAAGCGTTGATCCGCTGGCAACATCCCACGCGCGGTCTCATCAACCCCACAGAATTCATCGCAATTGCCGAAGAGACTGAAATGATTTTAGAGATCGGCGATTGGGTGTTTCGCGCTGCCGCACATCAGGTCGCACACTGGCGCGCATCTCACGATGTGGCATTCCAAATTAGCGTTAATGTTTCTCCGGTACAGATGCACAACATGGCCTATATCCAGGATTGGTTGGATTACCTGGGGATACTTGGTTTGCCTGGGCAAAGCATCGTGATCGAAATCACCGAAGGCTTGCTGCTGGATTCTAGTAATGGCGTTATTGGGCAATTACAATCGTGCCATCAAGCGGGCATGGAGGTTTCTCTCGATGACTTTGGTACGGGTTACTCAGCCCTGTCCTATCTCAAGAAATTCAATATCGACACCATCAAAATCGACCAATCCTTCGTGCGCAATCTGGCGCCGGATTCCGATGATATGGTGCTATGCGAAGCCATGATCGCAATGGCGCATAAGCTTGGCATCAAAGTGATCGCAGAAGGTGTGGAAACTTCTGAGCAGCGCGACCTATTGACGGCTGCAGGCTGTGACTATGGGCAGGGCTACTGGTTTTCCCGGCCAGTGTCGGCGCAGGCGTTTGAGGCCTTGCTGGACAAACAATTCAAATAAATCGCCGGAGTATTACTAAATTCTACGCAAATAAAAAGCCTAGCCAGTTTCCCGGCTAGGCTTTGAGCGAATTGCTTTACGGTTTAAGCAGTTTCCGCCGCAATAATGCTTTTCATTTTTTGCATTGCCTTTTGTTCGATCTGGCGAATGCGCTCGGCTGATACGCCGTATTCATCAGCAAGATCGTGCAGCGTGCGCGCGTCGTCTTCGCCCAACCAGCGCGCTTGGATAATGCGACGGCTACGTTCGTCCAGGTGTTCCAGCGCCTTGGCCAAGCCGGTTTCGCGTTGCGTCTCGCTTTGCTTGTATTCCAATTGCAACGCTGGTTCGTCGGATGGGTCGGCCAGATACGTGAGTGGGCCGTAGCTATGGTCATCGTCATCACCGACGGGTTCTAGCGCGACATCGCCGCCATCGATGCGGGTTTCCATTTCGACGACTTCTTCCGGCTTGACGCCCAGGTCTTTGGCGATACGTTTTACTTCGTCTGGCCCTAGCGTACCCAGTGCTTGTTTCATGCTGCGCAGGTTGAAGAACAGCTTGCGTTGCGCCTTGGTGGTGGCGATGCGTACCATGCGCCAGTTGCGCAGAATATATTCGTGCATTTCCGCCTTGATCCAATGAATGGCGAAGGATACCAAGCGCACGCCGCGCTCCGGATCAAAGCGTTTCACCGCTTTCATCAAACCGATATTGCCTTCCTGGATCAAGTCGGCCTGCGGCAGACCATAGCCCATGTAGCCGCGGGCGACATGTACTACCACACGCAAATGCGAGGTCACCAACATGCGTGCGGCCTCGACATCGCTGGCGTCGCGCAGGCGGCGTCCATAGTCGATCTCTTGCTCTGCTGTGAGCACCGGTAAAGCCTTTACCGCCTGGATATAGCTTTCCAGAGTACCCAGGGCGGGGTTGGGTAAGGCGACGGCGTAACTCATAGTTTCTCCTCAAGGTAAGGCGTGCCGGGGTATATTAGCACTCTGCTACTAAGAGTGCCAATGTGCTGCCTTTGTTCCTGTCATTGGTATAATATAATTGAAAATTAATTCCAATTTATTCAGTATGTTGTAAATATGTTAGTGCCCGCTATTTAAATTTTTAGCGTCGGGTGCCTATGGGGGAAGTCTCTACAAGGTTCCGACTAGATTAAACGCGGCCCAGAAATACGGATGACGAGTTTGCGGATCTTTTAAAAGGGTGCGCTGTGCTTGCTGCATGGCTGTCGCTAGATCGACTTTCTGCGCAGATTGATAAAACATTTTCATTAATGCTGCCGTTGAGTTGTCTTCAACATCCCATAAGGAAACCACGACTTGGCTTGCCCCGGCACTGATAAACGAGCGGGTAAAGCCGATAATTTCATCGCCGCCGGTAACGTTGCCGAGTCCGGAACTACAGGCGCTAAGGACGACTAGCGCGGTATTGTGCAGATCCATATGGTAAATATCTTTAGCTTCGAGATCTTTATCCTTCATTTTTTCGCCTTGTTGGGATAACAAGATGCGCGAATACAATGGGTCAACTTCGTCCATTTCAGCATGGGCGGCAATATGCAGAATTTGGCTGCTCGGCGCTTCTTCCGTGACACGCTTGCGCGTGGCTTTTTCACGGACATAAACCCTTGGCGCGCTGAATAACTGGGCAATAGTTTCGACTTCCGTTTGTGCTCCGGGTAAATCATATTGTGGGGACGAAAGCTTCGGATTTCCGAGCCCCAGGAACTGTTTATTCAGTGGAGCAGACGGTTTTTTTAAGGCTAATAGACTGGCAGAGGGGGCTTGGCGAATTTGATTGGTTTCAATGAGGAAACCGTCGGAACTTTGCAGCGCTTGGAATGGCAGGAAGTGCAGGGCTTTGTGCGGCACGACAACGATGTTTTCATTTTTCTTGATGGATAAGGGTTGGATGAGCAATTGGTAAAGTGCTTGTGAAGAGGCCGTGATATTGTCGCGCTGAATGATCTGAACCCGGAACTGGCGAATTTTTTGTTCCAGACTGGTGCGCGTTTCCGGCACTGTAAAAGACTTGATGTCATCCTTGCGAATCACCCAAGCATAGGTGCGCAGAGGATTGCTGTGATACACCACCATGGCGGTGTTGGCTGGCAAGACGGCTTGGATTTGTTTCAGGTCTGCCACGTTGCGGGTTGGATCAGAAAACACAGCGCTGCCACTACTTAGGCTGACCCGGTTGCGCACCATATCTAGCAAGGTGCGAGCGCGGCTTTTTTCACTGATGCGAAATGCTTGTTCAGGCTGACCTTGCGCCATATACATGTCGATGGCCTCATCCAGCACATCTTGTAGATTGCTAAACAGACCTATCTTAATTTCTTCACTGCGAAATTGGGCGCGCAACGTTTCAACTAATGTAATTGCCTGGTTCATTTCCATCAGGGCGGCCGGTTTGCTGCCCTTGGCCCAAAGGGCGCGTGCCTTGCCGGCGTGGACCCACACCTGTTGGTAGGCGTCCCCCTCGTCAACCTCCTTGATCGAGTCGTATAAGGCAATTGCTTCGTCATGTTTGCCTTGCAAATAGGCGAGCTCGGCACGGCCGCGTAGCAAACTCGGCAACAGCCAAGCCCCTGGCTTGCCAAAGGTTCCAACCAGTCTGTCTGAAGCCCAGGATTCCGGTTTGATGTCGGCATTCTCGGAAGCCTGTTCATAAAATAGGCGGGCCTTATCGTATTGTTGGGTCAAAGCATAAGTTCTGGCCAGCGAGGCTAGAAACATTCGGGACATCCATGAGGGCGAGGACTTCTGCCCCTTGGTGTAAAACTCGATGGCTTCGGTATAGCGGGCTTGGCGCAGGCGCACGTCCCCCATCACCTTGTAGGCTGGAGCAATGACCTGCAAGCCCTCATTGGAATAATCCGTGATGATGATTTTCGCCATGCGTTCAGCGTTGACCAAATCATTGGCATAACTATAGGCAAGTGCCATGTTACGGATGCCAATCGACTTCACGTAACTTTTGCCGGAATTGCCTCCCAGGTAAAAAGACTTGCTGGCTTCGCGTAGCGCTTGTCGAAACTCCCCGTCTTCCGCAAAGCGCATCGAATCCGTGCAATATTCCAGGCCGTCACGGTCTTTGTCATCTTCCTTGTATAACAGCCGCCCAAGAGGGCTGAGCTGATTTAATGATTCCAACTCTTTTATCATGAACTCGGCGGCACGCCCTTTATCATCAGCGGCAGCAGGAAAGGCAAGTTGCACTAAGAACAGCAAGGCAAGCAAACGTGGGCAGCGGGTTGGCATGGCAAATTCCTTGTGTTTGGAGAATTTGTATTCGGCACTATCAAGCCGAGACTTTAGATAATACGGATAGTAGAAGTGTCTTACAGGGTATGCAAATAATTGGTAATGCGCACGAAATCCGCGACGCCAAGATTTTCAGCGCGCTGGCCTGAGTCAATGCCAAGTATCTGGAAATCTTGCTGCGTAAGTTTTGCTTTGAGGGTGTTACGCAGGGTCTTACGACGCATGCTGAAAGCGGCGCTGACGATTTCGGAAAATAAATTCTCGTCGCGCGCGATATGTGGTAAAGGGTGCAGCGGCAGCATGCGCACAAAGCTGGAGGTGACCTTGGGCGCGGGGTGAAAGGCGCTGCCGGGAACGTCGAACAAGGGCAAGATTTGGAAACGGTATTGCAGCATCACCGAGAGCCGGCCATAGGCTGAAGTCGAGGGCGCAGCGGCCATGCGATCTACGACTTCTTTTTGCAGCATGAAGTGCAGGTCGCGAATGTGTGCGGCGAATTGCGCCAGGTGAAACAGCAGCGGGGTGGAGATGTTGTAGGGCAGGTTGCCAACGATGCGCAGATCGTGGCCGAGCGAGGCGAAGTCGAATTCGAGCGCGTCGCCGGCATGCACCGTAAGCTGGGTGGGCGGGTAGGTTTGTTGAAAGCGCGCGATCAAGTCGCGATCGATTTCGACCACATGCAAATGCGGCACCAGTGCCAGCAAAGGCCGTGTCAGCGCGCCCAGGCCGGGCCCGATTTCCACCAAGGTGTCTGTAGGCAGCGGCCGAATAGCTTCGATGCAAGCGCGTATATATTGCGTGTCTTGCAGGAAATTTTGGCCGAAGCGTTTACGCGCAATGTGCATGGCGTGTCATATTTTGGGCGGCCTGGAGTGCTACGCGTAGGCTGCCGCTGTTGATCTTGCCGGTGCCGGCCAAGTCCAATGCCGTGCCGTGATCGACTGATGTGCGGATGAAAGGCAGGCCAAGCGTGATGTTGACACCAGCGCCGAAACTGGCGAACTTGAGCACTGGTAGTCCTTGATCGTGGTACATCGCGAGTACGCAGTCGGCATGTTTCAACCGTTCCGGATGGAACAAGGTGTCGGCCGGTAGCGGCCCTTGCAAGTCCAATCCTTCGGCACGCAATGCCTGTAGTGCGGGCGTGATGATTTCTATTTCCTCGCGCCCTAAATGGCCGGATTCGCCGGCGTGGGGATTTAAGCCAGCAACGAGGATGCGCGGCTTTTTAATACCGAAGCGCGTCCGTAAATCGTGATCGATGATGCGCAAAGTAGCGGTTAGGCCTTCTTGTGTGATGTGCTGCGGAACATCTTTTAAAGCATAGTGGGTGGTGGCGAGTGCGACGCGCATGCCGCCCCCGGTCAGCATCATCACCACTTGCGGCGTTTGTGCGCGCTGTTGCAGATATTCGGTGTGGCCCTGGAATACAACGCCGGCATCATTAATGATGCCTTTATGTACGGGAGCGGTGACCATGGCGCTGAACTCCCCACTCAAGCAGCCATCGATGGCGCGATCCAATAATGTGAGTACGAAGCGCGCATTGGCCGGATTGAGTTGGCCGGGCGTACAGGGCGCAGCGAGGGGGATGGATAAGACGCTTAGGTGGTTGGCGGCGCGGGCGATGGTATGTCCCAGCTGATAATCTTCAAACGCAATATCCAGCCGCAGATGCGCTGCGCGTTGTTGCAACACAGCCAAATCTGCAAGTACCACGATATCGGTATCGCGTTTTGCAGTCGCCAACAACAGGCACAAATCAGGGCCGATGCCCGCTGGTTCGCCGCTGGTGAGAGCGATGGGAGCGGTGTTAACGATCTTCCTGCTTGAACTCGACATAGGCCCGGTCGCGCAATTGGCGCACGAATTCCTGATACGCTTCTTCGGCTTTGCGCTCGCGAATTTCTTGTCGTGCACGAAGTTTTTGTTTTTCTTGGGTGACATCTTCCTTGCGCCGCTCCAGCACTTCAATCAAGTGCCAGCCAAATTGACTGCGGATCGGTTCGCTCACTACGTGCGGCGCTAAGGCGTCCATGGCGCGCTCGAATTCGGGCACGGTGTCGCCGGGCGAGAGCCAACCTAGGTCGCCGCCCTTGGACGCTGAGCCATCTTCTGAATGCAAACGCGCGATATCGGCGAAGTTCCCGCCGTTGTCCAAGCGTTCCTTCAGTTCAATCAAGCGCCGCTTGGCGTCATTTTCGGAAACAACTTCGCTGGTCTTGATCAAGATGTGCCGCGCATGTGTCTGGGTGACCACCAACGCGACGTCGCGACCGCGTTTGTCTAATAGTTTCAAGAGATGAAATCCATTCGGGCTGCGCAACAAGGGGCTGACCTCGCCCGGTTGCAAAGCGTTCAGCGCATCCGTAAACAGTTGGGGTAAGCGACTGGCGGGACGCCAGCCGAGCTCGCCGCCTTGTAGTGCGTTGGGCGCATCGGAAAAGCTGGCGGACACTTGGCCGAAATCAAGGCCGTTTTTCAGTTCAGCTTGTGCTTGCTCGGCGCGCTTTTTGCGTTCCTGGATTTGTTCTGGCGTGGCCTGCTCTGGCACCTGAATTAAGATGTGCGCCAGGAAAAATTCGGTGTCGCTCCCCTTTTGCGTTTGGCTGGCCAAGAAGCTATCCAGCTCATTTTCGGTGACCACCACTTTGTTGTCGGCTTCGCGCTCTTTGATGCGCGCCAATGTAATTTCGTTACGAATGTCCTCGCGGAATTTAGCGAAGCTGACACCGTCCTTTTCTAGCGCTTGGCGCAATTGAACCACCTGCATGCGGTTGCCTTGGGCAATACGCTCAATGGCATGGTCGAGTGCGCTGTCGTCGACGCGAATACCGGTCTCGCTGGCGAACTGTAATTGCACGCGTTCATTGATCATGCGTTCCAGTAATTGCTTTTCCAAAACGTCACGTGGCGGCACCGCAATCTTTTGTGTCTCAAGCTGGCTTTTCACGACTTCGATGCGCGTATCGAGCTCGTGTGCGGTGATAATGTCGTTGTTGACCACCACCACGATACGGTCGATGAATTCCACGCGTGACGGGGTGCGCTGTGCCCAGGCTGCGGGCGCGCACAAAAGAATGAATAGCAGAGTAGCGTGTAGCGCGGTGCGAAAGGGCATGGATTAAAACTCGTTCAAGTTGATTTCTTCGGATAGCGGTTTGGATTTGGTATATCCGCCGATGTTTTGTTTGAGCGTCTTGAATGGATCGGTTCCCAGGCTGGAAAGGCCGGAAAGTTCAAGCTGCAGGAAAATGGCATTACTGGTCTGTTGCGTGGCGGTCTGGAAGCGATGTGCAACCACACGAACGGCCCAGCAACACTCCTTATACTCGATTCCGCCCAAGGTCTCCACGGCTTTCCGATCCTGGATCGAATAATTGATGCGTCCTAGGAGCTGCCAGCGCGGGCTTAAAGGCCATTGTCCGGACGTATCGATTTGATGTAACGCGTCGCGCGTATACCGGTAATTGAAGTTCGCCACTTTGCCCTGTTCTGGCGTATAGCGTGCACCAACATTGTATTTTTCGCTGCGACCAATGTTGGGGTTATATTGCAGCGTTGCGTCCGCCGCCCAGGTGGGTGAAATTTGGCCACCAACGCTGGCCAGGAAGTCCGAGGTCTTGTCCGTGGGTGCGACGGTGGTAGGCGTGAGCGTAACCTTGGGCGTGGTGAAGAAAATGCGTTGCGCCACGCTGGCGCGCAGCCGCTCTAGGCCAGTGGCGGATTCGATGAAACGCGAGGTTAGGGCAAACGTCACTTGGTTGGCATCGGAGATGCGATCAGTGCCACTGAAGCGATTTTCAGAGAAAATTTGGGCGAAGGTAAAGTCACTTTCGCCACTATCGAACAATGGTATTTGATTTTGATCCTTGTACGGCACGTATAGATAAAATAGACGTGGCTCCAACGTTTGCGTCAACGCTTGTCCAAACAAGCTGGCCTCGCGTTCAAAGGTGAGGCCGCTGTCAAGGCTGAAGATAGGCAGGGTGCGCGTGGTGTCGGGCAAGTGCTCCGGATTCTGGTTTTGGTCCAAATTATAGCGGGTGTAATTCACGCCGAATTTCGGTGTGATATAGCCGTAGGCGCGCGTTAAGGGTACGCTGACCGAAGGATTGAGCGTAAAGCGCGATCCACGCACATTCGTGCTGTGCCCGAACTCGACATACTCGGAATTTGCGAGCACATCGGCGAAACCGAATACATCCAGCTTGCGATAACCGGCTGTCAATTGCGGTACGCGCTCATAGGGCTCAACAATCGGCGTCACCGGATCTTGCAGGATTTGGTAGCGTTGCACTTTTAAGTTGGCGCCAAACCCGCCATTGCCGTAACTCAAGTTACCTTCGCGCGGCAGAATGGTGGTTGAAGTGGCGGCGATCAAGGGACTCAGATCGCGATAGTAATTATCGTCGGATGCTTTTTGAAAATTAATATTACCGGAGAAACCCGCACCAAAATTTTGTGTATGGGTAATATGAAATTCATCGCGCGTGGACTTGGTGACATTGTCGCTCGGTAATACCTCGCCTTGAATGACGCCCGTATAGCTCGGTTGCAAATAACGGAACTCGCCACCGAGTTGTAGGCCGCGCTTGGTCAGCACGCGCGGCGTAATCGTGGCGTCGTAATTAGGGGCGAGGTTTAGGTAATAAGGGACGGTAAGTTCAACGCCGCGTGTATTGGATGTACCGAAAGCGGGTGACAAAAATCCAGAGCTGCGCCCTTTGTCGAGGGAGAACTTGATGTAGGGCGTATACAGTATTGGTACGCCCTTGAACTCGATCCAGGCGTTGTGACCGCTCCCGACATCCTCGCTACGGTCAAGCTCTAAGTCGCTGGCGTGAACCCACCACGATTCCTTGCCGACAGGGCAGGCGGAGAAGTTGGCTTTATCTAATTGAATAATGTCTTCGCTGAGGAAGCTCAATTTATCCGCTGTGCCTTGTCCTGGCACGCCACCGGGCGCACTGACGATGGCGTAGGCTGGCGTATTCATGAAACCGGTGCCGTCCGAAACTTTGTAATGCAAGTCCGGGCCTTTAACGACAGCTTTGTCGGTTTGTATGCGCACCTTACCCTTGGCGTCCAGCGTCTCCTGTACTTCATCGTAATGCATATGGTCGGCGTTGACGCGCAAGCCGAGCTTGCGCAGTTCAACGTCTTCTTCCGCTTCGACGTAGGTATCGGTCTTGCCTTGCAATTGCATCGCGCTGATAAATAGCGGTGTTGTTTCACCCGGCTGAGAGGGATGCGGCGTCAGCGCCAATGCGGGCTGCAGGCGTAACGTCAGGCCATCGAGATTCGCCGGCGGCAGTGGTGGCGGTGCCACCGAGCTTGTGCTCAGTTGCGGCACGCGTTGCGCTGCGGCCTCGCGTAGCGGCGTCTGTGCGGGTTTATCGAGACCGCATTCGGGTGAAGGCAAGGACTCAGTTTTGCTGGTGGGTATCAGGCTGGTCTTGCTGACTGCGGGAATGGACGGCTGCTCCACCGCGCGGGAAATCGGGGGCGTTGGTTTGGCCGGCACCGCCGTAATGGGTAAGGGTTCGGATTTGTTCGTTACCGCTGGTTGCGAGGGCGTCGATGCGCTCGGCGGCAATGGTACAGGTTTGGCCGGTTCGGCCACCGGCAAGGGCTTACTGGGCAGCGTGGGCGTAGCCACGCTCGGCGATGGTTCAATTACAACAAGTGGTGCGGCCGGCGGAGTCGCGGGTAGCGTTTTGCTGGGGATTGGTTCTTCTAGTGCCGGTAAGCCCAGTAAACGGGGATCGATTTTGAACGGCGCAGCCGTATCGGCTCGCGCGGGGTTGACCCATAGCGTACCCGCTGAGAGTGAAAGGAAAGCCAGTGCGGTGACGCGATACCGGGGATTCATTATGGTTTTGCCGGACAGAAAGGGTGCTAAAATCGCATAAAAATGCAAATATTTCAATAAGGAAGCGAAATTTGGAGCGGCTTGCACAAGTTCAAAGCTGGTTACAACAGGTATTACCAGGGCAAAACTTCGATTTGGCCCCGGCATCGAGCGACGCCAGTTTTCGGCGATATTTCCGTGTCAGCATGGATAATCGCAGTTTGATCGTGATGGACGCGCCGCCGCAGCAAGAGAATTGCGCGCCGTTTGTACATGTGGCGCAATTGTTTGCGGCAGCTGGGGTGCATGTACCGGAAATCTTGGCGCAAGATTTGGCCCAAGGTTTTTTGTTGCTATCCGACCTGGGGTGCGACACCTATTTGTCCAAGCTGAATGACGTCAGCGCCGATGCGCTGTATCGCGACGCCAATAAGGCGTTGATCAAGATCCAACTCGCCAGCAAACCCAATCAACTGCCGCCTTATGATGGCGCGCTCTTGATGCGTGAAATGCAATTATTTCCAGAATGGTATGTAGCAAAACAGCTGCAAGTGCAGCTTACACCCAGCCAGCGCGCGGTGTTGGAAAATGCCTTGCAGGTGATCTTGGATAATGTGCTGGCACAGCCCGCGGTGTATGTGCATCGTGACTACCATGCGCGCAATTTGATGGTGTCCGAACCCAATCCCGGCGTGCTGGATTTCCAGGATGCCGTCTATGGCCCAATCACGTATGACTTAGTGTCCTTGTACAAGGACGCCTATATCGCCTGGGACGAAGAGCGCATCTTGGACTGGACCATTCGTTACTGGGAAGAGGCCAAGCGTGCGCACCTACCAGTGGGGGATGATTACGGCGCGTTCTACCGCGATTTCGAATGGATGGGAATACAGCGGCACATTAAGGTGTTGGGAATCTTTGCGCGTCTGTATCATCGTGACGGCAAAGTGGGCTATCTCAAGGACATGCCGCTGGTGCTGGCTTATTTGCGCACGGCCTGCGAGCGCTATCGTGCCCTGGGGCCATTGATGGAATTGCTGGACGAGATGCATGGCAGCGAGCAGCAAGTGGGGTACACGTTTTGATGCTTGATTGCAGTGCCCCATGAAAGCCATGATCTTGGCCGCTGGCCGTGGCGAACGCATGCGCCCCTTGTCCGATACCACGCCGAAACCCTTATTGCCTGTCGGCGGCAAACCTCTGATCGTGTGGCATATCGAGAACTTGGTGCGTGACGGCTTTAGCGAGATCATCATCAACCATGCGTACCTGGGACACCTAATCGAAGCAGCCTTGGGCGATGGCCAACAATTTGGTGCGCACATCCGCTATTCGCCTGAGGTAGAAGCCTTGGAAACTGCTGGCGGCATCGCCCAAGCTTTGCCACTGCTGGGCAAGGAACCGTTCTTGGCGGTGAACGGCGATATTTTTATTGAATATGATTTTAGTCGCACGCGCGAAATTGGCATGGCGATGCGCGCCAATCCCGAACTGTTCGCTGCTTATTTGGTGCTGGTGGATAACCCGCCGCAGCATGCACAAGGCGATTTTGTTTTTGAGCGCAGCAGGGTGTTGCTGGATGGGGATGCACGGCTGACATTTTCCGGTGTCGCCGTGTATCAGCCAGATAACTTTCGCGGGATTGAGCGCGGCACGAAGGCTAAGCTTGCGCCACTCCTGCGATCGCTGATTGGCTACGATCTGGTGCGCGGCGAACATCACCGTGGACGCTGGGTCGATGTCGGAACGCCGCAGCGCTTGGCAGAATTGGATCGTGAATTGACGCAGGGTGCGAACAAATGAGTGGAATGCTGACGCCTTACTGTGAACGCCGTGAAAAACTTGCGCAGCAAATGGGCGCGGGCGTGGTGGTGGTGCCGACTGCGCAGGAACGCTTGCGCAACCGCGATTCGCATTACCCTTTTCGTCACGACAGCTATTTTTATTACTTAAGTGGATTTCCTGAGCCGGAAGCCGTGCTGGTCATGCTAGTCGGAGAGAAAGCAAAAACGATTTTATTTTGCCGCGAAAAAAATTTGGAGCGCGAAATTTGGGATGGCTATCGTTATGGGCCGGAGGGTGCGCGCGAGGCGTTCGGTTTCGATGAGGCTTATCCGATCGACGCGCTGGATCAGATGATGCCGAAGCTGCTGGCGGATCAACCCAATTTGTTTTTCGATCTCGGTGCTGACGCCAGTTGGGATACGCGTGTGGTTGGGTGGTTGAATAGTGTCCGGGACGAGTCGCGCAACGGCATTACCGCGCCAGGTGGTATTCGCGATGTGCGCTCCTTGTTGGATGAAATGCGCCTGATCAAGGATGCGCACGAACTGGATATCATGCGTCGCGCCGGGAAGCTGTCTGGTGGCGCGCATCGCCGAGCCATGCAAGCCACACAACCGGGGCGTTGGGAATATGAAATCGAGGCGGAGTTGCTGCACGAATTTAGACGCCACGGCGCGCAGCATCCAGCATACACCTCGATCGTCGCCGGCGGCGCCAATGCTTGCGTGCTGCACTACATCAACAACAATGCGCAACTAAAAGATGGCGATTTGCTGTTGATCGACGCCGGTTGTGAACTGGATGGTTATGCCGCCGATATCACCCGCACTTTTCCAATCAACGGAAAATTCAGCGCGGTGCAAAAAGATGTGTATGAGTTGGTACTGGCGGCACAAAGCGCCGCCATGGAGAAAGTGAAGCTTGGCAGCCATTGGAACGAGCCACACGAAGCCGCGTTGCAAGTGCTGGTGCAAGGCATGCTCGATTTCAAATTGTGTGCAGGCAGCATCGATGGCGTGATCGAATCTGGCGACTACCGGCGCTTCTATATGCACAAGACGGGGCATTGGCTCGGCATGGATGTGCATGATGCCGGTGAATACAAGCGCGGTGGCGCTTGGCGCCCACTCACCACAGGCATGCTGCTGACGGTGGAGCCGGGTTTTTACATTCGCCCTGATGACAAAGTGCCGGAACAATTTTGGAACATCGGCATTCGTATCGAAGACGATGTGCGGGTGACGGATGGCGTCTGCGAAGTGCTGACGAACGCCGCACCGCGGAGTGTGGCGGACATCGAAGCGTGTATGAAAAAGCAAGACTAAACGCAGAGGACGCGGAGGACGCAGAGGAATGACTTATTTGGTTTTCCTCCGCATCCTCCGTGGTGAAAGATTTTTATGAATAAACCCGAAAACACATTCGATGCCGACGTAATCATCGTCGGCGGTGGTCCGGTTGGTGCTGTGCTGGCCTTGGCCCTATGTCAGGGTGCATGCACGCCTTTACGTGTGACAGTCTTGGAGGCTCAGCCCGATAGCGCAGCGCGCAACGATGCCCGCACCTTGGCCTTGTCGCACGGCAGCCGTTTGATTTTGGAGCGGGTCGGCATTTGGCAGCAGCTCAAATCGGCGACGCCGATTACCCGCATCCACATTTCGCAACGTGGCAGTTTTGGTCGCGCCATGCTGAGCGCCGAGCAGGCCGGCTTGCCCGCGCTGGGCTACGTGATTTCTTATGCCGAGTTGCAGAACGCTTTGCAGGCTGCGTTACATCAATGCGCTGCGCAGTATCTAACCGGTGCGCAAGTGTCGGTGCTCCGACCCGATGCAGCTGCGGCGCAGGTGCAATTCACGCAAGCGGGAGAGGATAAAGCGCTGACGGCACGCTTAGCGGTGCTGGCCGATGGCGGACGCGGTTTGAAACAGATCCCGGGCATCGTGCGCGAATCACGTGATTACCAGCAATGTGCGGTGGTATGCCAAGTCTGCACCGCCTTACCGCACAACAATCTGGCCTACGAGCGCTTTACCGATGAAGGCCCGGCGGCGCTATTGCCCAGCGGAGCGGATTATGCGTTGGTGTGGACGACCACCCCGCGGCGTGCGCAAACCTTGCTGGCCTTGTCCGATGCGGAATTTCTGGCGCAATTGCAAGTGCATTTTGGTGATCGGCAAGGCGCGTTTTTGTCTGCCGGCAAGCGCAATAGTTTTGCCCTCGGTCTACAGCAAAGCAAGCCCGTCACCGGCGCGCGTCTGGCCTTGATCGGCAATGCGGCGCAAATGTTGCACCCGGTCGCTGGGCAGGGATTCAATATGGGTTTGCGCGACGCCTGGGAGTTGGCGCGCGCAACGCTGGCGTGTATGCCGCAAGCGGTCGGTGAGGTGGCGATGTTGAACGCCTATGCTGCGGGACGGCGCATGGATACCCAAGGCGGCGTGTTTTTTACCGACTTGTTGGTGCGTGGTTTTTCCAATGCCATTCCCGGTTTGCGCCAATTGCGCGGGCTGGCTTTATGTGCGCTGGATGTCTTGCCGCCGGCCAAGTCGTTCGTGGTGCGGCGCATGATTTTCGGGGCGAAGGGGTAAAGCCTTTAACCGCAGAGGACGCAGAGGTAAGCGCTATTATTTTGGTTTTCCTCTGCGGCGAGAGATTTAATTTTTAGAAGGTTGAGCATGGCAGCACTAACATTTGATGTGGCAATCGTCGGCGCCGGACTGGTCGGCAGTAGCTTAGCGCTAGCCTTGCGCGATAGCGGTCTATCCGTGGCCTTGGTCGAAGCGCGCCCGCCGCAGCCCTTGCCGGATGACGCCAGTTGGGACAACCGCATTTACGCCATCAGTCCCGGCAGTGTGCAGTTCTTGGAACAGATGGGTATTTGGTCGACGCTGGATGCGCAGCGCATCACGCGCGTCGAGGCAATGGCGATTTACGGCGATGACGGCCAGGCGCGCCTCAACTTTAATGCCTATGAAGCCGGGCTGGGACAGCTGGCATTTATCGTCGAAAGTCGTCAGCTGCAAACGGCCTTGTGGCGTGCGCTGAATGCGGCGACATGGGTACGAGTGCTTTGCCCAGCGGCTTGTGCCGCCCTGAGCATCGAGGCTGATGCCGCGCGCTTGACGTTGGAAGATGGCTCTGAGATCCAGTCGCAATTAATCGTTGCTGCGGATGGCGCACATTCCTGGGTGCGGCAGCAGGCGGGCATCCAGGCGCATGATAAAAACTACCAGCAGTCGGGCGTAGTGGCGAACTTTGCCACTAGCTTGCCGCACCAAGACACGGCTTATCAGTGGTTCCGTCCGGACGGCGTGCTGGCTTATTTGCCATTGCCGGGGAACCGCATATCCATTGTCTGGTCTTTACAAGATGACTTGGTGCAGCCAATGCTGCAATTGTCCCCTGCCGATTTATGTGCGCACGTGGCTGATGCAGGTAATATGCACCTCGGCGCCTTGGAATTGATTACGCCGCCGGCCGCGTTTCCGCTGCATTTGATTGAGCCGGATACACTGGTGCAAGCGCGCTTGGCCTTAATCGGCGATGCGGCGCATCAAGTGCATCCCTTGGCCGGGCAGGGCGTTAATCTCGGTTTCGCCGATGCCAAAACACTGGCTGCTGTGCTGACCGGGCGTGGCCCACGCGATTGCGGTGATCTTTATTTACTGCGACGTTTTGCGCGAGCGCGGCGTGAGGAGATCTTGGCGATGCAAGTGGTCACCGATGGCTTGCAAGGTTTATTCAATCGCGCCCAGCCTATGTTAGGCTGGGCGCGAAACGCTGGATTGGCGGCGACCAACCGCCTGTCTTGGTTGAAGCGGCAATTACTCAGGCATGCACTAGGTAATACATAATTTTAATCGAAAGGAAGATCGTGAAAAAAAATTGGATGGCGCTAGCTGCGCTGGGATTATTATTCGCCGCCGGTGGAGCTTTGGCCGACGACGCCAAGATTAAAAAACTGATCAGCGAACGCCTGCCTGAGTTGCAGGTGCAAGGCATCAAGCCGGCGCCGATGCCGGGCTGGTATGAAGTGTTCTCCGGCAATCGTTTGTTCTATGTGGACGAAAAGGCCGATTTCATCTTGGTGGGCTCGATTGTCGATGCCAAGACCAAGCACAACCTGACCGAAGAACGCATCCGCGATTTGATGCGGGTGAAGTTCGACATCTTGCCATTTGAAGATGCGGTCAAGATCGTCAAGGGCGATGGTTCGCGCAAGCTGGCAGTGTTCGAGGACCCGGACTGCCCGTATTGCAAACGCGTGGAAGCGGATATCGAGAAGTTGAACAACTACACCCTGTATGTGTTCCTGTATCCGATCGAGCAATTGCATCCCGATGCGACGGACAAAGCGAAAAAAGTCTGGTGCGCCAAGGACCGCGCCAAGGCCTGGCAAGACTTGATGCTGAAAAACCAAGTGCCGAAAAACAAGGGCGATTGCGAAACGCCGATTGGACGCAATGTCGCACTGGCCAACCAGTTGAATATCAGCGGTACGCCCGCCTTGATTTTTTCAGACGGACGCTTGGCGCCGGGTGCGATTCCCAAAGAACAAATCGAAAAATTCATGGTTGAGGCTGCAAACCACAAGAGCGAAAAGGCCGAGACCAAGCCGCAAGCGACCGACAAAAAGTGAGCGCTGGTTTTTGGGATTCGGTTTACGCCGAATCGCATTATGTTTTTGGCACCGCGCCCAATGTTTTTTTGGCGGCGCAACGCTCGCTGTTGAAACCCGGCCAGCGCGCGCTGGCCGTGGCCGACGGCGAGGGGCGCAATGGCGTATGGCTCGCCGAACAAGGTTTGGATGTATTGTCCGTCGAGTATTCGGTGCCGGCGGTAGAGAAAGCGAAACGGTTGGCGCAAGAGCGCGGTGTATCGCTCGTTTTTGAAGTGGCCGATGTTCTGGACTGGGGTTGGCCGCAGCAGGCTTACGATGTCGTGGCCGCGATCTTCGTCCAGTTTGCCACGCCCGAACAGCGCACCCGCTTATTCGCGCACATGCAAGCAGCGCTGAAACCCGGCGGCTTATTGATACTGCAAGGCTACACCCCAAAACAAATCGAGTACAAAACCGGCGGCCCCTCCGCAGTGGAAAATATGTACACGGAAGATTTGTTGCGTGCGTCTTTTGTCGACATGAAAATATTGCACTTGGCCGAGCACGAGGAATTTATCACCGAAGGCACCAAGCATTATGGGATGTCGGCGTTGATTGACCTGGTGGCAGTGAAATAAGGCTTTATGCGCTGGATCTTGGCAAGGTCGAGGTGCGCTTGTTTGTTTGCGACTTAAGCTAGCGTAAAGTGCTCGGTTATCTGGCGCGCAATGTCTTGAAACATACCTTTCCACTATGAATGCCCCGGCACAACAGAAGCAGCACTTCGATCCTGGAATGCGATTGAGTATCGCCTTTCTGATTTCGCTCGCTTTGCATGTGCTGATCGTTTTTGGGCTGCAAGTTGGGGCGGTGGAGCAGGGTGGCGGCAAGCCACGCCATGTACTGGAGGCGCGACTGATGCCTTGGTCGGCGGGCGAAACTGAGGTGTTATTGAAAGCGATCGAAGGGCCAGTCAAAAGTCAGGCGCAAAATTTTGAGCCGCCAAGCCCGGCTACTGCAAATGCCGATCGATCCTCCGCAGAGATTGCGCCTAAAGCTGGTATGCCCGAAGCCGCGGCAAGTCCGACCATGGTCGATGTGCCCCTGACCCTGGATACGACGTATTACAGCATGAAAGAAGTGGATGTGCGGCCGAAGCAGTTGGGCGATCCAATTTATCCCGAGCAAGCGGCTAAACTACAAATCGGCGGCAAAGTGCGCGTCCGGATATTATTGAATGAGAATGGCGGCGTGGATGAGGCAACAATCTTGAAAGTCGATCCACCTGACTGGGGTTTTGAGGCCGCGGTATCGGATTTTTTAAGAACCAACAAATTCAAGCCTGCTATGCTCAAAGGGCGACCAGTGCGCAGCACGGCGGAATTTGAGTTGGAGTTTTCGGTAACCGAGCCACGCACCAAGTAAAAAGGTTTAGGTTTAAGGCTGCTCTTGCCCGCGCGGTAGCAACACCCATATTTTTCCTTGCTGCCGCATACTGCCGGCGTGTTTGCCGGCCTCGTCACCAAAGCCCCAAAAAAAATCAGCACGGATCGCGCCTTTGATTGCGCCACCAGTGTCTTGCGCCAACATCAGACGATTGAGCGGCTGCGCACTGTTGGGCCAAGTAGTGGATAGGTATACCGGGCTACCCAGCGCCACGGCACGCGGATCCACGGCTAGGCTGCGGCCGGCAGTGAGCGGCAGACCCAAGGAACCGGGTGGGCCATTCGGCGATGGCGGCAGTTCGTGAAAGAAGACATAGCTGGCGTTGTTGTTCAGTAGTGCGGCCAGCTTATCCGGGTTGCGTTCGCCCCATTGCTTGATGCCTTGCAGCGAGGCTTGTTCCAGTTTTAGCTCGCCTTGCTCTACCAGCTTGCGGCCGATCGAGACATAGGGATGGCCGTTTTGGTCGGCATAGGCAACGCGCACGCGCTCGCCATTCTCCAATTGCACGCGGCCCGAACCTTGCACTTGCATGAAGAATAAATCTACGGCGTCGTCCACCCAGAGTAATTCGCGGCCTTGTAGCGCTGCACGTCCGGCCTCGATTTCGGCGCGATTGAAATAAGGGACGACTTTGTTGCCATTGAGGCGCCCACGCAGGCGGTAGTTTTTCAGTTCCGGGTAGACGCTGGAGAGATCGATATTCAACATGTCGTCCGGCACGCCATAGATTGGGAAGCGAAAGCGTGCACCGGCGTGGCGGCTGCCGAACAAGAGAGGCTCGTAGTAGCCGGTGATGAGGCCGCTGTCGTGGCCGTCGCTGGTGAGAAGTTGTTGCGGGGCGAGCCAGCGCTCAAAAAAATCGCGCGCTTGATGGTCGTCCTTGGGCGCGAGGCTCGCGGCAGCACCGCATACGGCTTGCCATGCTGTTTGTTTTTTGAGTGCAGCGCAGTTGCTAAGGAATGCCGGCCAAGTGGACAGGGCGTCGTTGTCGGCCCAGCCGGGCAGTTGCGACCAGTCGGTGGGCTTCAGTATGGCGTTAGTGCTTGTTGGCGGTAATGCTGGGGGCGTTGTTGGCGGTAGGCTGGGGGCCGTAATGCAGCCACCAAGCAAGATTAAGGGTAGCAAGTAAACGCGAAGAGTGAGCATGGTGTGAACTGAATTTCCAGGGTGAGGTAGTATAGCTACTTAAAGTTTTCGGCCTTGGCGTATAAGTACCCAAGCCTTTTGAATAGTTCAATTTTAATGGGTGATTGCGATGGGATGGTATTGGTTGGTACTGGAAGCGGGTGTTGCGCTTGGGATGGGCTTGTTTATCGTCTGGTTTACCTTCCCTAGAAAAGAAAAGCGCGACGACGACCCGAAGTAAGGTCTTAATGCAATACGCGCGGCATGCTCAGCGTGAATTCGGTAATCGTGGCATCGAACTTAGTTCCATCTTCTGCCACCATTTGATAACTGCCTTTCATGGTGCCGACCGGAGTGGCGATGGCCGAGCCGCTGGTGTATTCGAAGCTCTCGCCTGGTTTCAGTAGCGGCTGCTCACCCACCACGCCTAGTCCGCGCACTTCCTGCACACTATTACTGGCGTCGGTGATGACCCAATGCCGGCTGATGAGTTGCGCCGCGATCGAACCGGTGTTGGTAATGGTGATGGTGTAGGCGAACACATAGCGATCCTGCTCCTCGCTGGATTGATCGGGGATGTATTCCACCTGCGTGCTTACCTGAATTTCATATTTGATTGAGTCGGCCATGCTGCTATTGCACCTCAAAACGCACGCATAGGCAAGGGCAGATGTTTCCGGGTAAAATGCAAGGCTTTGTTTCTGATTAAGGAATCGTTATGGCCAACAAGTTTCGCATCGCGCCCAGCATTTTATCGGCGAATTTCGCCAAATTGGGCGAAGAAATTACCAATGTGATCGCCTCCGGGGCGGACGTTATCCATTTTGACGTTATGGACAACCATTACGTGCCGAACTTGACCATCGGCCCACTAGTCTGCGAAGCGATTCGCCCGCTGACCGACGCTATCATCGACGTGCACCTGATGGTCAAACCGGTGGATCGCATCATTCCCGATTTCGCCAAGGCTGGCGCCAATATCATCACCTTTCATCCGGAAGCGTCCGAGCACATCGACCGCACCTTGGGCCTGATCAAAGAACAGGGCTGTAAGGCCGGCCTGGTTTTCAACCCCGCTACGCCGCTGGATTTGATGGATCATGTGATGGACAAGATCGACATGATTCTGCTGATGTCGGTAAATCCAGGATTTGGCGGCCAAAGCTTCATCCCCGAGGCCTTGGTTAAGCTGCGCTTGGCTCGTCAGAAAATTGATGCTTATACCGCCAAGACCGGCAAACAAATTTGGCTGGAAATCGATGGTGGCGTGAAAACCAACAACATTGCCGAGATCGCCAAGGCCGGTGCGGATACGTTCGTGGCTGGCTCGGCTGTATTTGGTGCGGCCAAGGATTCCGATCCGCATCGCTACGACTCGATCATTGGTGCAATGCGCGCTGAATTGGCTAAAGCCTGAAAGGCTTAACCACGGAGTACACAGAGTACACGGAGGAAATCTAAAATGATGAGCTTTTTCTCTGTGCCCTCCGTGTCCTCCGTGGTGAGTGATTTTATGAAAATTAATTTCCCCCTACCGATTAAAGCCGTGGTCATCGACCTCGACGGCACCTTGCTCGACACCGCGCCGGACTTGGCCGATGCCGCTATTGCTATGGCGGCAGAATTGGGTTTGCCGCCGATCGATTTGGCGACGGTCAAAACCTACATCGGTAACGGTGTGTCGCGCCTGGTGAAGCGTGTGCTGACGCGTGACATGAACGCTGAACCGGATGCCGAGTTGTTTGGTCGCGCCTTGCCGAGCTATGAAAAGCATTATGCCGCGCATGTGAGCCGCAAGAGCCAAGTGTTTCCCGGTGTGCGTGAAGGTATCGAGGCCTTGAAACAAGCCGGCCTGCATGTTGCCTGTATCACCAATAAGGCTGAGAAGTTTACGCTGCCGTTATTGAAAGACACTGGGCTGTTTGACTATTTTGAATTGATTCTTTCTGGCGACACCCTGCCTAAGAAAAAACCCGACCCAATGCCGCTGCTACATGCGTGTAAGCATTTTGGTATTGAACCGAAGGACTTGCTGTTGATCGGCGATTCGCTGAATGACGCTCAAGCAGCACGTGCTGCTGCTTGTCCAGTGTTTGTCGTTCCGTATGGCTACAATCGTGGACGTGATGTGCGTGAATTGGACGTGGATGCCATTGTGCCGACATTGCTCGACGCCGCCCAAAAGGTCGTCAAAGGTTAACGATGAAAAAGGTACTGACTCGCGCACTACGATGGCGCCCCTAGTCGATGTACTAGGGACGGGCCGCAGGTCGGCCCGGAGTGTTACTTTTTCGGAAGAAAACCATGACTGAACAAGAATTCAATCAGCTTGCGCAAGCGGGCTACAACCGCATCCCGGTCACCCTGGAGATGCCGGCTGATCTCGATACGCCGTTGTCGGTGTATCTCAAACTCGCCAACCAGCCTTTTTCTTATTTGCTCGAATCGGTGCAGGGCGGTGAACGTTTCGGGCGCTATTCATTCATTGGCTTGCCGGCGCAAACCCGCTTGACCGTGCGCGGCCAGCAGGTGAAGGTGGAGTGCGGCGAGCGCATCGTCGAGTCGATTGAAACCGACGATCCACTCAGCTTCGTGCAGCATTTCGGCGAGCGTTATCGTGCTGCGACGCAACCGGGTTTGCCGCGTTTCGGCGGCGGCCTAGTCGGTTATTTTGGCTACGACACGGTGCGCTATATCGAGAAAAAACTTGCGGCCACACAAAAACCGGATGTTATCGGCGCGCCGGACATTTTGCTGCTGTTATCGGAAGAGTTGGCGGTCGTAGATAACGTGTTCGGTAAGCTGTATCTGATCGTCTATGCCGCCCCGGCCCTACCGAATGCATATTTAATGGCGCAGCAACGGCTCAAGGAATTGCAGCGCCAGCTGCGCGCGCCGGTGCCTGTGCCCGATACCGTGCCGTTGCCAGAACAAAGCGCGCATTCCGAATTCGGCAAAGAAGCATTCAAGAATGCGGTCGCACAAGCCAAGCGCTACATCCTAGACGGCGACATCATGCAAGTGGTGCTGTCGCAGCGCATGAGCCAGCCTTTTGCGGCGCATCCGCTCACGCTGTATCGTGCCTTGCGCAGTCTGAATCCATCACCGTATATGTTCTATTGCGATTTCGGGGCGTTTCATGTGGTGGGCGCTTCGCCGGAAATCTTGGTGCGCTTGGAAAACAATACCGTTACTGTGCGCCCCATCGCCGGCACCCGGCCGCGTGGCAAGACGCCGGAAGACGACCGTGCCTTGGCGGACGAATTATTGGCCGATCCCAAAGAGCGTGCCGAGCACCTGATGCTGATGGACTTGGGGCGCAACGACGTCGGCCGCGTGGCACAAACCGGCAGCGTGCGCGTCACTGAAAACATGCTGATCGAACGCTACTCACACGTAATGCACATCGTTTCCAATGTCGATGGTGCGCTCAAGCCGGGCCTGAACGCGATGGACGTATTGCGCGCCACCTTCCCTGCTGGCACTGTATCCGGTGCACCGAAAGTGCGGGCGATGGAAATCATCGATGAGCTGGAACCGACCAAGCGCGGTATCTACGCCGGGGCCGTTGGCTATCTCGGCTTTAATGGCGACATGGACTTGGCCATCGCCATCCGTACTGCCGTGGTGAAAAACGGCACGCTATACGTACAAGCCGGCGCCGGCATCGTCGCCGACTCGGTGCCCGAGGCGGAATGGACTGAAACCCGCAATAAAGCGCGCGCCGTGTTGCGTGCGGCGGAATTGGCCTTGAGTGGCCTCGATGTGCGACATGAATGAGGTGATGCCATGCTGCTCATGATCGATAATTACGACTCCTTCACCTACAACCTAGTGCAGTATTTTGGCGAGCTGGGCCAGGAGGTGCAGGTATTCCGCAATGATGAAATCAGTCTGGAGCAAATTACCGCGCTCAAGCCCGATCATTTGGTGATCTCCCCAGGCCCGTGTACACCGAACGAGGCAGGCATATCGGTGGCTGCGATCAAGCATTTTGCTGGGCAGATGCCGATCCTCGGTGTGTGCCTGGGGCACCAGAGCATCGGTCAGGCTTTCGGCGGCAAGATCGTGCATGCCAAACAGTTGATGCACGGCAAGACTTCGGAGATTCACCACAAGAATATCGGCGTGTTTTCTGGCTTGCCCGACCCATTCACCGCGACGCGTTATCACTCATTGGTGATCGAGCGCGCGAGCTTGCCGGATTGCCTAGAGATTACCGCCTGGACCGACGATGGCGAGATTATGGGCGTGCGGCACAAGAGTTTGGCAGTAGAGGGGGTGCAGTTTCACCCAGAGTCGATCTTGACTGAGCATGGGCATGCGATGTTGGAGAATTTTTTGCGTGAAAAGAGATAGGCTGTAAAACTGACTGGTTATGCAAGGACAAACCGGCGCACACGTTCAGTCGAACAAACTCCAGCGTGCGTTGCGTCGGAATATGACCGATGCCGAGCGTAAACTGTGGTATCGATTGCGTGGCAATCAACTTGGACTGAAGTTTCGACGGCAGCATCCTTTTGAGAATTACGTTCTCGATTTTGTTTGTCTCGCGGTCAAATTGATCGTCGAAGTCGATGGTGGGCAACATCAAGACCAGACTGCGCATGACGTGCAGCGTACAATTATTCTTGAGAAAGCCGGATTCAGGGTGCTGCGATTTTGGAACAATCAAGTACTTGCTGAGATCGATAGCGTAGTCGAGGCCATTAAGATAAGTTTGGAAACCCACCCCCATCCCAGCCTTCCCCCTGAAGGGGAAGGAGTTAAAACCTAAACCACCGCGCGTTTAGTTCCCTCCCCTTCAAGGGGAGGGCTGGGGTGGGGATGGGGTGAAGCATGGAGCAAAATATGGATGTAAAAACCGCACTCACCGCCCTCATCGAAAAACGCGATCTTACCCGCGAAGAGATGCTCTCCATCATGAACCAAATCATGCATGGCGAGCTGACCCCGGTGCAGATCGCGGGCATCCTAGTCGCGCTGCGCGCTAAGGGCGAAACCGTGACTGAAATCGCCGCTGCGGCGCAAGTAATGCGCGAGCTATCCACTAAAGTTCCGCTAAGTGGCGAAATCAATTTGGTCGATACTTGCGGCACCGGCGGCGATGGCGCGCACACTTTTAATATTTCCACCGCCAGTGCGTTGGTCGCGGCGGCGGCCGGCGTCAAGGTCGCCAAGCACGGCGGGCGCTCGGTCTCCAGCACCTGTGGCAGCGCAGATGTATTGGAAGCCCTGGGCGTCAACGTCAACCTCACGCCGGAGCAGATGGCGCAATGTGTTCAGGAGATCGGCGTAGGCTTCATGTTTGCCCCCAATTACCACAGTGCGATGAAACACGCCGCACCGGTGCGGCGTGAGTTGGGTGTGCGCACGCTGTTCAATCTGCTGGGCCCGATGACCAATCCGGCAGGCGCGCCGAATCAAGTGATGGGGGTATTCCATCGCGATCTCGTGCCCAAGCTGGCGCAAGTATTAAAACTGCTCGGTAGTCGCCATGTGTTGGTGGTGCATGCGGCGGATGGGCTCGATGAAATTAGCCTGGGCGGCGACACCTATGTGGCGGAGCTGCGCGAGGGCGATGTCAGCGAATACACCTTGAACCCACAGCAATTCGGTTTGGATAATTGTGCCTCGGAGAAACTCACGGTGCATAACATCGACGAAGCCCGCGCCATGCTGCATTCCGTTTTTGACAACCAAGACGGTCCTGCAAAGGACATCGTAGCCCTGAATGCCGGTGCTGCGATCTATGTTGGCGGCGCGGCATTAACGCTGGAAGCAGGTATAACCAAGGCGCGCGCTGCGATCGAAAGCGGCGCGGCGAAGGCGAAACTGGAAGCGTTGGTGGTGTTTTCTAATGGGTTTGTAAAAGCTTGAACCACGGAGTACACAGAGTACACGGGGGTATCTTGGATATCGGTGAAATAATAATTGGTGCGGCGATGAAGGTTCATTCAGCATTGGGGCCGGGATTGCTGGAAAGCGCCTACGAGGCATGCTTGGTGTACGAGTTGAAAAAATTATCGTTGGATGTGAAACAGCAAGTCCCATTACCGATTGTGTACGATGAGGTGAAATTGGATATTGGCTATAGGTTGGATTTACTGGTCAATGACGCTATGGTGCTTGAACTAAAAGCCGTAGATAAAATACTCCCGATTCATACTGCGCAATTGCTGAGTTATCTCAAGCTCAGTGGTTACAGGTTTGGGTATCTGTTGAATTTTAATGTGGTGAGCATGCGCGATGGCATAAAGCGTGTAGTGAATGGTTATTAAGCTTGATTTTCCTCCGTGCCCTCTGTGTCCTCCGTGGTGAAAGCTTAAATATGTCCGACATCCTCAATAAAATTATCGCCGTCAAAGAAGCTGAAATCGCTACTGCCAAGAAAGCCGAGTCGTTCGAGGCCATGCGCGCCATGGCCGAGTTCGCTCCCCCAACGCGCGATTTCGTCGGCGCGCTGCAAACCAAAATCGCCGCCAGCCAGCCGGCCATCATCGCTGAAATCAAGAAAGCCAGCCCCAGCAAGGGCGTGCTGCGCGCCGATTTTCGTCCCGATGAAATTGCGGCCAGCTATGCGCAGCATGGTGCGGCCTGCCTGTCGGTGCTCACTGACAAGGAGTTTTTTCAGGGCAGTCCCGACTACCTGCGCGCCGCCCGCGATGCTTGCGACCTGCCGGTGTTGCGCAAAGACTTTATGATCGACCCGTATCAAGTCTACGAAGCGCGCGCCATGGGCGCGGATTGCATCTTGTTGATTGTGGCCGCGTTGAGCCTTGCCCAAATGCAGGAACTCGAAGCGCTCGCGCATAACCTCGGCATGGGCGTGTTGGTCGAGTCGCACGATGGTGCGGAGCTGAATGCAGCCTTGCAACTCAAAACCCCTTTGATCGGCATTAATAACCGCAACCTGCGCACGTTCGAGACTAGGCTTGAAACCACGCTCGACTTGCTGGCGCGCATTCCACGCGAGCGCATGGTCATTACCGAAAGCGGCATCCTCACGCCGGATGACGTTGCCCGTATGCGTCAACACCAAGTCAACGCGTTCTTAGTTGGGGAGGCGTTTATGCGCGCTGAAACCCCCGGTGCGGAGCTTGCGCGCTTGTTTGGTGTTATTGCGTACTGATGGATTGAATGCGATGTCCAATACCCATCTCTACCAAATCTATTATTCGGACGCGACGCAAGCGGCTGTGGATAGCGCATATCTGGGATTGGATAATAGGAGCAATACGCGTGCCGATTGGCGCGAGTATTGGCCGATCCGTAATTTTCTACTGCAAACCGATTTAGGGTCGGAGGAAAATCGTTATGGATTTTTTTCCACGAAATTTCATGCTCGGACGCACCTGACAAGACCGCAGCTTGAGCAGTTCATGGCACAAACACCGGATGCTGATGTGCATCTCTTTTCCCCGCTCTGGGATTTGTCGGCGTTGTTCCAGAATATTTTTGAGCAAGGGAATTTTTTCCATCCGGATTTATTGGCCGTCACGCAGGAATTTTTGCACGCCATTGATTGGGATGTGGATTTATCAAATTTGATCACGGATTCCAC
>Ga0315270_10000003_pt1 | contig 134018 bp, 117 predicted proteins | sample C1_bottom_MG_FD_204932 | JGI IMG/M metagenome (GOLD analysis project Ga0315270, IMG submission 204932) | Sediment microbial communities from Yellowstone Lake, YNP, Wyoming, USA - C1_bottom | ecosystem: Environmental > Aquatic > Freshwater > Lake > Sediment | place: USA: Wyoming | collected... | reverse complement strand
TGGAAACTCACGACACCGTGTTACCACGATGCCGCTTCCTCATGCTACCGGGGTGTACGGACAACTCCCCAGACGGGACTTCAACCCGCTAGATTTACTGCTGTTACTGCGAACGGTCAGGCCTTACATTTGACATATTCACTCCAATCTATAATCACTCAATCTCTGCCTTCTGCCCGCTTAACCGCCCTGCTCACTGTCGCGTAACTAACCCCAAAATGCTCACCTACCTGCTCAAGGGTATAGTGTCCGCTTAAATATGCCTGAGCCATGCTTCCATCGCGTTCTTTATAGCGTTCTACAAAATAGGATAACGGTTTTACCGGGGATTGCTTTTGTTTCTTGGGAATATCTTTTAGCGATTGTTCCGGTTTTAGCTTGCTTTGCATATCGTCAACAAATTCATCATCGCCCAAATATATCTGATTTTTCAATTTTTGCCAGGGGGAAGACTGTCCTTTTCCTTGTTGAACAAAGTCGCGATAGCGTTGTTGTGCGACATTTTTGGTTCCTCCTATCATTACGTTTGGCATAGGTTAAAACGTCATGATAGGAATGTCAAATGTAAGGCCTGACCCCTTGCTGCTTGCTGCTCTTGCTGCTCTTGCTGCTCTTGCTGCTCTTGCTGCTCTTGCTGCTCTTGCTGCTCTTGCTGCTCTTGCTGCTCTTGCTGCTCTTGCTGCTCTTGCTGCTCTTGCTGCTTGCTGTGCTGTGACCCCTTGCTGTGCTGCTGTGTGCTGCTGTGCTGAGGCCTGACCCCTTGCTGTGCTTGCTGTGTGTGTGTGGGAATGTCAAATGTAAGGCCTGACCCCTTGCTGTGCTTTTGACCCCTTGCTGTGCTTTTGACCCCTTGCTGTGCTTGTGACCCCTTGCTGTGCTTGCTGTGTATGACCCCTTGCTGTGTTGACCCCTTGCTGTGCTTGTGACCCCTTGCTGTGCTTGCTTGCTGTGCTTGCTGTGTGTATGACCCCTTGCTGTGTGTACTTGCTGTGTGTGACCCCTTGCTGTGTGCTGTGACCCCTTGCTGTGTGGGCGGTTGCTGTTGTCGTAGACGTAGTTGCGGGTATTGGCTGCGTTCGCTGTGTCGGTCTGATTTGTGGTGTTGTCGTTGTCGTCATAGGTATAGCTAAGTGTGCCAGCCGTTTTAAGCTGGTTGTTGGCATCGTAGACCCAGGTGGCTGCAGCCGTTTTAGTGTCGGTGATTCGATTGGCTATGCCATCGTAGGTATAGGTTTCATTAATCTGGCCGGTGCCGCTGTAGGCCGCACTGGTCAGGTGATCCAACGTGTCGTAGCCATAGCTGGTCGTGCCTTTTTCCGTGGTTTTGGCTACGATATACATCACAAATACCGACGCACAAATTCACCGGGGGTGATGATGGGGAACTGCCCCGCTAATTCATTAAAATCACTGTCGCCAGTAATCAGCCAATCTGCCTTGCTGGCAAACAAGGCGGCCAGCAGGTGGTTATCGTCAGGGTCGGCAGGTACCTTGGCCTCAACCCCGACGACATTCACAGTCTCGGCTTCAAACCTCAACAATGCGACATAACGAGAGATAGTCTCATCATCCCAGTTAAGACGTTTTTTGATTTTTGGATATGCCAGAACTCGTGCAATCTCTTCCAGCATCGGCTCAGATACCACCAGATAGAAATTACGTTTGCGCCATGCGGCGACAATTTTACCGGGCGTGCTGTCCGGCAACATCAACCCGGACATCAGCACATTGGTATCAAGGATAATACGCAAGATCAGCGTTTCCTTGCAGTTGCTACAGCCTTTGCAATTTCACGCTCGGCGACTTCACTGGGCTCGCCCTGATAAGCCTTTGCCAAGTCTAGTGTCAGACGATCAAATTCGTTACGCATCAGGCGAATTTTATCGAATAGCGCGACATCAACCATAGCAGCAATTGGTTTTCCGCCTTTCGTGATGATAACTTGATCATGACGATATTGAATCTCGTTGAGAAGCTCTCCCAGATTTTGCCGAACCGTCATCGCTGTTGCTTCTCTAATCATGTCAATTACCTCAATTGATATAGTTAGTACAGTTTATTACTATCTGCTACACCTGTCCAATGCATATTACGCTTTGCAATCATTCCCGCATCTTCGCTACCGCATCCTCGACCCTGTCTACTGCGATGACCTCCATACCGGCAATGGCCTGCCTGGGCTTATTCGCCTTGGGTATGATGGCTCGGGTAAAGCCCAGCTTGGCGGCTTCTTTTAAGCGCTCTTGTCCCCTCTGTACTGGGCGCACCTCACCTGCCAGACCTATTTCACCGAATACCACCATTTTTTCCGGTAGTGGCTTATTGCGCAGAGAGGAAACGATGGCCAACAATACGGCCAGGTCGGCACCTGGCTCTGTGATCTTCACGCCACCCACCGCATTGATAAACACGTCCTGGTCAAAACAGGCGATGCCAGCATGTCTGTGTAACACAGCCAGCAGCATGGCCAAGCGGTTTTGCTCCAGGCCCAGAGCAAGACGTTTGGGGCTGGGAGAGTGAGTCTGGTCGAGCAGCGCCTGTATTTCAACCAGCAGTGGTCGGGTTCCTTCCTGGGTCACCATCACACAGGAGCCGGGCACTTGTGCATCGTGCTGTGACAGAAACAGTGCGGAAGGATTACTCACCTCGCGCAAGCCTTTCTCGGTCATGGCGAAAACACCCAGTTCATTCACCGCACCGAAGCGATTTTTGAAGGCACGCACCAGACGGAAACTGGAGTGGGTATCTCCCTCAAAATACAACACCGTATCCACTATATGCTCCAGCACACGCGGCCCGGCCAGCGTACCATCCTTGGTCACATGGCCGACCAGAATCATGGTGACCGCCGAACTCTTAGCCAGACGTGTGAGTTGAGCCGCACACTCGCGCACCTGCGCCACCGAGCCGGGTGCCGATGTCAGCAATTCCGAATACACGGTCTGGATAGAGTCGATCACCACCACATCCGGCTTTTCCTGTGCGATGGCCGCCTGAATTTTTTCCAGCTGAATTTCCGCCAGCAGGTGCATGCCACGCGCGTCCAGTGACAATCGCTTGGCACGCAAGGCAATTTGCTGCGACGATTCTTCGCCGCTGACATACAGCACTTTTTTGCTGGTAGACAGATGCGCCAACGCTTGCAACAACAGGGTGGATTTACCAATACCGGGATCACCGCCTATCAGCACCACCCCACCGCTCACCAGGCCGCCGCCCAGTACGCGGTCAAATTCGGCTATACCCGTGGGCGTGCGTGGCACCTCTACTGCATCCACTTCAGCCAGCGTCTGCACCAGACTGGTAGCCGCCAATGCGTTGTAACGATTTTTGCCACTAGTCGCTGTCTCCGCAATGCTTTCAACCAGCGTATTCCACGCCGAGCAATGCGGACACTGCCCCTGCCACTTGGGTACCTGGCCACCGCATTCGGTGCAGCTATAAACTATTTTTGCTTTTGCCATGCTGGTTCTCGTTACGTTAATTCATTAAAACCCAAACCCCTCCCAACCTCCCCTTGACAGGGGAGGAGCCGTTCTTGTTCTCCCCCTGAGAAGGGGGAGCCAGAGGGGGTTTGAAAACTTTCAATCAGATAACAACCCTTGATTCTGATTACGGTAAAATATGGGCCATTATATCCCAGTGTATTTTCTGCACTTTCAATCATGTTGCGACTCACCGAAATCAAGCTGCCACTAGGCCATCACGCAGACTCTCTGCCTGCCGCGATTCAACAGCGACTTAAAATCGGCCCGGATGAACTCATCGGCCACACCATCTACCGCCGTGGCTTTGATGCGCGCAAACCCTCTGCTATCAGCTTGATTTACACCCTGGACGTGGAAGTAAGCAACGAGGCAGCCCTGCTTAAAAAAATAGCGGGTACGCCGCATATCACCAGCAGCCCTGACACCAGTTACCACTTCGTTGCCCATGCACCCGATAACTTTACCTCTCGTCCTGTCGTCATAGGTACCGGGCCTTGCGGGCTTTTTGCCGGATTGCTATTGGCGCAGATGGGGTTCCGCCCGATCATTCTAGAACGCGGCAAGGCTGTACGCGAACGCACCAAGGACACTTTCGGCTTATGGCGGCAAAGCAAACTTGACCCCGAATCCAATGTGCAGTTTGGCGAAGGCGGCGCGGGCACCTTTTCAGACGGCAAGCTGCATAGCCAGATCAAGGATCCCAAACACTACGGGCGCAAGGTGCTGACGGAATTTGTCAAGGCAGGCGCGCCGCCCGAAATCATGTATGTGAGCAAACCGCATATCGGCACCTTCAAGCTGGTGGGTATGGTGGAACAAATGCGCGCCACCATTGAATCGCTGGGCGGAGAAATACGTTTCCAGAGCAGGGTCGACGATATCCTGATCGAAAACCACAAAGTACAGAGTGTGCAACTCTCCACCGGCGAGAAAATTATTTCCAGCCACGTCGTACTGGCTATCGGACACAGTGCGCGCGACACCTTTGAAATGCTGCATAAGCGCGGCGTCTATCTGGAAGCCAAGCCCTTCTCAATCGGCTTTCGCATCGAACATCCCCAATCACTCATCGACCGCAGCCGCTTTGGCATCAATGCAGGCAATGCCTTATTGGGTGCCGCGGATTACAAGCTGGTGCACCACTGCAGCAATGGCCGTTCGGTCTACAGCTTCTGCATGTGTCCGGGCGGAACCGTGGTGGCAGCCACATCTGAACCCGGACGTGTGGTGACCAATGGCATGAGCCAGTATTCGCGCAATGAACGCAACGCCAACAGCGGCATAGTCGTGGGCATCACCCCTGCCGACTATCCCGGCGATGCACTGGCCGGAATAGAGTTTCAGCGGCGCTGGGAGAGTCGCGCCTATGAACTGGGAGGCAGTAATTACAATGCCCCCGCGCAGCTGGTGGGAGATTTTCTCGCTGGCCGCCCTTCAACATCACTGGGCACAGTTATTCCGTCTTATACCCCCGGCGTCAAACTGACAGATTTAAGCTCTGCCTTGCCTGACTATGTTATCGCTGCGATAAAAGAAGCGCTTCCCGCCTTTGAAAAGCAAATCAAAGGTTATGCAATGAATGATGCCGTACTAACAGGCGTAGAAACCCGCACTTCCACTCCCGTGCGTATCAAACGCAAAGAGGACTATCAAAGCATGAATACCGTTGGACTCTATCCGGCAGGTGAAGGGGCAGGTTATGCAGGCGGCATTCTTTCCGCTGCCGTGGATGGCATAGAAGTCGCCGAGGCAGTGGCCTTGAGCATGCTTGCAGCAAAAGGCACAAACTGACCCCAAAATTTGTAAAAATCCGTACATTCGGTCATGCAAGATTTAAAGAAAGAAGCATCCATGGTGAGTGATATCAACGCAGCAGAATCTGACAATTCTTCCGGTGGCAATCCATCCGGTCCAATTTCTTCCGCAGCCCCCACTTCTGGCAAACGCCGCCGCGTGATGCTGATCATTGCCGGCATTTTCGTGGTACTGGGCACTGCCCTGCTGCTGCGCTGGCTGCTGGTGTCACGTTACTATGAAGCAACGGATAACGCCTATGTGCAAGGCAATGTGGTGCAGATAACACCGCAGATTGCCGGCACGGTGGTCTGGATACATGTTGACGATACCGATCTGGTCAAGGCGGGTCAGCTGCTGGTCAGCCTTGATCCCGCCGACACACGTGTAGCCGTTGCCCAGGCAGAAGCACAACTGGCGCAGACTGTGCGTGAAGTACGTACGCTCTACACCTCGCACCGCCAATCCGATGCCACACTGATGCAGCGTCAGGTCGAACTGACTCGCGCCGAGGATGATTTGGCACAACGAAAAATACAGGCTGAAGCCGGCACCATTTCAAAGGAGGAACTGCGCCATGCAGAGGCCACCGTCAATGCGGCGCGTGCTGCGGTAAATGCCGCCCGCGAGCTACTCTCATCCGGCGGTGCACTTATTGATGGAATCGGTGTGCGCGAACATCCCAACGTGAAGCGTGCCGCTGCCCATCTGGCTGAGTTGTTGTTAGCCATGCAGCGCACCTCCCTGCTCGCACCGGTGAGCGGACAGATTGCGAAGCGCAGCGTGCAGATAGGCCAGCGCGTAAATCCCGGCGCACCATTGATGGCGGTAATCCCGCTGGATCAACTGTGGGTCGATGCTAATTTCAAGGAAGCACAGTTGCGCAACATGCGCGTTGGCCAGTCAGTCACACTGGAGTCGGATCTTTACGGCAGCGCGGTGAAATACGATGGCAAGGTTGTCGGCATGGGTGCAGGCACCGGTGCGGCCTTTGCGCTGCTGCCGGCACAAAATGCCAGCGGCAACTGGATCAAGGTGGTGCAGCGCGTACCGGTACGCGTCGCGCTGGATGCAAAGCAGATGGCTGAACATCCGCTGCGAATAGGTCTTTCCATGCGTGCAGAAATTGACCTGCACGACCAGCAGGGCAATCCGCTGGGTACACTGAAAGAAGCATCGAGTTACCGCCTGGAAACACCTGCCGACACTCAGGCACAGGCGCGCATCGACGCCATCATTGCAGCGAATCTGAAGTGAACAGTCCGGCTGTGCCAACATCTGACAATCCGGCAACTGCCAACCCGGCACCGACCGGCCCTGCCCCGCTGCAGGGCACGGCACTGTTAATGCTGACGATTGCAGCTTCATTCTCCACCTTCATGGAGATACTGGACATTACCGTGTGCAATGTCTCGGTGCCCACCATCGCCGGCGCACTGGGTGTTGCAACCAACCAGGGCACGTGGATCATCAGCGCCTATTCAGTGGCCGCCGCGATCGCGGTACCGCTCACCGGCTGGCTGTCCAAACGTATCGGCGAGGCGCGCCTGTTTGTGTTCTCGGTGCTGGCCTTCACGCTGATGTCCACGCTGGCGGCCTTCTCGCAGAATCTCACGATGCTGGTCGTGTTCCGCCTGCTGCAGGGTTTCGTCTCAGGTCCCATGGTTCCGCTGTCACAGACGCTGCTGGTGCGCAGTTACCCGCCCGAAAAACGCGGTGCTGCGATGGGAATATGGGCGATGACCGTGATCCTGGCCCCGATCTGCGGCCCTTTGCTCGGCGGATACATCAGCGACAACTATCACTGGTCGTGGATTTTCCTGATCAATATTCCTATCGGGCTATTCGGTGCGATCACCATCTGGGTGCTGATGCGCCATCGCGATTCCACCATCGTGCGCATACCGTTGGACAAGATCGGCCTGGCATTGATGGTAGTCGGCATCGGCAGCCTGCAACTGATGCTGGAAATCGGCCACGATTATGACTGGTTCGCATCGCCCTTCATCACCACACTGGGGCTCACCGCGCTCGTATCGCTGACCTTCTTCATCGCCTGGGGCGTACTGTCCGAGCACACCATCGTTGACCTGCACCTGTTTCGCGACATCAATTTCCGCTATGGCGTGATCCTGCTGTCAGTCGGCTTCATGACCTACTTCGGCACAGTCGTGGTGTTTCCGCTGTGGCTGCAGCTGGTGATGGGTTACACCGCCGCACAGGCCGGCATGGCTACCGCTCCTATCGGCATATTTACGCTGCTGCTGTCGCCCATCATCGGTCGCAATATCGCCAAATTAAATTTGCGCATGCTTGCCACTTTTGCGTTTGCGGTGATGGGTGCAGTAGCCGTGTGGAACAGTATGATGACGCTGGATGTCGGGTTCTGGGATGTGGTGTCGCCGCGCCTGGTGCAGGGCATAGGCATGGCGTGCTTCTTCCTCCCGGTACAGGCGCTGATGCTGTCCAACATCACACCGGACCACATGGCCGCCGCCTCCGGCCTGTCAAATTTTCTGCGCACGCTGGGTGCGGCGATAGGCACAGCTATCAGCGTCACTGCGTGGGAACATCTCGCGTTGATCAGCCGTGCCCAACTGGCAGAAAACATCAATACCTACAACCCGGCGGCAACCTTGTACATCGGGAACTTGCAGGCTAGCGGCCTGAGCCAGGAGCAGGCCTATGCAGTACTGGATCGCACGCTTTTTTCACAGAGCTATATGGTCGCTACCAATGAGTTTTTCCTGTATAGCTCGGTGCTGTTTTTCCTGCTGATGGGTGTCGTCTGGCTCACACGACCACGCAAGGTTGCGGCAAATGCTGCCGTGCATTAGATCTCCTGCATTTTACTTTCTGCTATTCATTTTTTTCCGGAGGCTTGGTGCCGCGGAATGCCTAGTTAGCAGATTGTCGTAGCTACTTTTCATTGACGCACCGGTCAACAGCGGCGTTCCAAGTGACAAATATTGCAACAGGAATCCGGCAAAGGAAAGCGCCACCGCCGAACCGGGCCAGATGAGCCACAGGACCATGCGACTTTTCGGTGACACCGTCACGCAAGGCCGTGACCAATGCCCTCGGAAATACCGTTGTGTAAAGTATGCGCGAACACTGAACATGAATTTTTCAACGCACCAGTTAGCTCAAATTTAGGATTAAGCTCGTGACGGGAACAGCTAAGGTGCGGGATTAGGGTAGCGGAGATGGATGTCTTCTATAGATTTAAGCAGTTCTGCATTCAACACGATGCCACTCAGGTTCTCTTGTAATTGCGACATGGTTGTCGCGCCTATGATGGTACTGGTCACGAAGGGGCGACTGCGAACAAAAGCAAGTGCCATCTGCACTGGGGATAGATCATGCTGCTCGGCGAGTTGCGCATAGGCTGCCACAGCGACCGCTACGTTGGGCTTTTGATAGCGCTGTCCAAATTCTGGAAACAGTGTAATGCGCCCATACTCGTGTGGATTTTTGAGGTACTTTCCCGACAGCAGACCAAAGGCCAGTGGGCTATAAGCCAGCAGGCTGAGCTGTTCGCGGTAACACATTTCATGCAGTCCGCTTTCAAAGCTGCGGTTAATCAGGCTGTAAGCATTCTGGATGGAAACGATACGCTGCAGCCCCATACGGTCTGCGACTTTCAGGAACTCGGCTACCCCCCATGGTGTTTCGTTGCTCACACCGATGTGACGCACCTTGCCACTTTTCACCAGCTCGGAAAGCACCGTCAGCTGCTCTACAATAGAGGTAGCCGGATGTTCATACTCGGGGTTGTAATTACTTTTGCCAAACATGGGCACATTGCGTGCCGGCCAATGTATCTGGTAAAGATCGATATAATTCGTCTGTAGCCGTTTCAGGCTTTGATCAACAGCAGCCATGATGTTGTCGCGATCAATCGACTGCGGGCCGTTCCTGATCCAGCCTATACCTCTGGATGGCCCTGCGACTTTGGTTGCTACGATAACTTTTTCACGCACCCGAGTCTTTAGCCAACTGCCCACATACTCCTCAGTGCGTCCTTGCGTTTCTGCCTTGCCGGGTACCGGATACATCTCCGCCATATCAATAAAATTGACCCCCTGTGCAAATGCATAGTCGAGCTGCGCACAGGCTTCCGCCAGGGTATTCTGCTGCCCGAAAGTCATGGTGCCAAGAGCGATATCAGACACTTCCAGATCGGTGCTGCCGAGATATTTGTAATTCACATCAGATCCCTTTCAAGCCGGTCAGAAGCTTGCTAATGCCGAGACTCGCTGGGTGGCAGCACGATAGCGTCGACGAACATCATTTCCGCATCCACTTTATCGAAATCGTAACGCTGATTGCAGAATTCGCAGTAAACCTCAATCTGCTCCCGTTCCTCCAGAATGCTATCCACTTCATCACGGCCCAACATCTGCAGCATTTTTATCACATTTTCACGCGAGCACGAACAATGAAAAGTCACTCTCTGCGCATCAAACAGGCGAATATCGTCCTCATGATATAACCGCTGAATCAAAGTCTTTGCAGGCAGCAGTAACAGCTCTTCCGCTTGCAGCGTATCCGCAAGTATGACAGCGCGACGCCACGTGTCAGTATCGGGATGCTCTGCCCTGATCTCGGCATATTCAACTGTGGATTCCGGCAATTTTTGCAGTAACATTCCCGCAGCGTGCTGTCCATCCGCAGTCAGCCATAAACGTGTTTCCAGCTGTTCGGATTGACTCATGTAATTCTGCATGATCTCGGCCACACTCTCGCCTACTACTTCCACGATGCCTTGATAGGGCTGGCCCCCATCTTTCGGATCCAGCGTGATCACAAACTGCCCATTGCCTACCAGTTCGGCAAAGCTGGCCTGGGCCAGGTCTCCAGTCCACTTGGCCGTAGCGCGCAATTGCATATCACCGCTACATTCGACAACCAGCAGCTTAACCGCACCCTGACCCATAATTTGCAGTACCAGCGAGCCATTCAATTTTAAAGTTGCCGCAAGCAATACCGCAGCAGCAGCAAGTTCACCCATAATGTTGCGCAGTATTGCGGGATAGTCATGACGTTCAATGACACTGCGCCAGGATTCATCCAGGTGTACGAGTTCGCCACGTATCGGCGCTTGATCAAACAAAAACCGGTGCAGGGAATCAGGCTGTGGGATGTTATTCATATTATTCGAGTAGCGATAGCCTGGCCGATTTCCTGATTGAATACTGCCTCAGTTTGACAGCAACACGCGCAAATCATTTGCAATTATTTCTGCTCCCTGGCCGTAGCTCATAAATAGCCGCAACTTGCCCGACTGGTCGAACACATAGGTACCCGCCGTATGGTCTACAGCATAGCCCTGGCCGCTTTTGTCCTGATGTTTCTGATAAAAGATACGAAAGTCTTTGGCAACCTTCGCCGTGCTTGCCTCATCTCCGTAAAGGCCCAAAAAATCGGGATTAAATGCGGGTACATATTTTGCCAATAGCTCTTGCGTGTCACGTGCAGGATCCACTGTCACAAACAATACCTGGACCTTGCTCGCATCTTTCCCCAAAAGAATAAGAGCCTGAGCCACATCCGACAATGTTGTCGGACATACGTCCGGGCAGTGGGTGTAACCAAAAAACATGACGACCGCCTTGCCCCTGAAATCGGCCAGGGTTCTGACTTTACCGGTATGGTCGGTCAACTGAAAATCCTGACCGAATTCCACTCCGGTAATATCAGTTGAGTGAAATTTATTAGCTGTAGAATGTTGGTTGCAGCCGCTTATTCCAAGAAACAGAAAGACACTTAACAGGCAGGTAAAAATATTGGCTTTCACAAATTGCATCATGTATTTTGGATCCTGGTTAAGTGTAATTGATAGCCATGTATTAACAAATTCTTGGCTCAGAGCACAGTTATATCAATTCTGAAATAATGGTCGATCAACAACGCTGCAAACAGCAACATCAGATAGTTGATCGAAAATTTAAATGTGGTGCGTGCTAAAGCATCGCTGTATCCACGATATAACCTGATGACGTAGTAGAGAAAACCACCACCGAGCAGCACCGCTCCAACAAGATAAATTAGACCGCTCATACCCATCACAAAGGGCATGAGTGTCACTGCCACCAGGATGATGGTGTATAGCAGCATATGCAACAGTGTAAATTCATCACCATGGGTTACAGGCAGCATGGGTAAACCTGACTTTTCGTATTCAGCTTTGCGGTATAGCGCCAAAGCCCAAAAATGTGGAGGAGTCCACACGAAGATAATCAGAAACAGTATCATCGCTTCGGGTGTAACACTATTCGTAACTGCTGCCCAGCCAAGTATGGGAGGCATTGCACCAGAAGCCCCACCTATCACAATATTTAACGGTGTAGAGGGTTTCAGGAAAACCGTATAAACAACTGCATAGCCAAAAAATGTAGCCAACGTCAGCCACATCGTTAATTCGTTAACCCGGAAATATAACAAGGCTAGCCCTGACAAACCCAATATCGAAGCAAAAATACTGGTTTCGACCGATGACACACGACCCATAGGCAGAGGACGGCCTTGGGTACGTGCCATACGCGCATCAATTTCCTGCTCGATAAGACAGTTAAATGCGGCTGCGGCACCGGATACCATGCCGATACCTGCGGTTACAGCCAGCAACAAGGGCAATGCCACCATACCCGGCGTTGCCAGGAATGTTCCGATAACGGCGGTGAACACTATTAACGCTGTTACGCGAGGCTTGCATAACTGATAAAAACTTTTACAACTTGCCGTGCACTGTTGCAATACGAAGGTTGCGTTCATACGGTACTCCCATTATTCTTTGTTGATTACGTCACTCAAGATTTCAAGTTCTGGTGAAGTATTGATTTTGCTAAACGGCATAATTCTATTGTTTTTCGCTGGAATATTTAAGCAAGCGCACCAAGTCCTTGCGCATACCTGCAGGATCGCTTCCTGATGCATATCGCATCATCAGATTTCCCATTGGATCCAGCAGGTAAATATATCTTTGCTCTGATGGTTTTGTGCCTTCAATTCCAAAATCTTGTTTCAGCCTGCTCAACACGGATTTCTCCCCTGTCCAAACAAGCATATCCGGATAGTCTGTCAATTTAGGTTTCAACGTATCCACTGCTTGCGCATCGGTCAAAATGAAAAGACGCTGTATTCTTTCCTGATCCTTGCCCTGAGCAATGTGAGTTTGTCGCATGTTATAAAGCTGCTTCACGCACTCCTCAGGACAGGTTGGTGTATCAAAATATACCATCGTCCATTTTCCATGCAACTCGCTAAATTTCACCGCCTTGGCATCAATGGACTGCATAGAAATTTCTTCAATGAAACGCGCGGGTTGTATCAAATCGCCATGATTCCCGGTCGCCGAGGGTTTCCACCCGGTAACGTACATCAATGTTGCCACGACTACAGGCAAAGCAAAGACAGCAATGACCAGGAGAAGATTCTGTCTGTTAGATTTTTTTATTGCCTCACTATTATTACTTTGCATTTACCTGGTCCTCTGTGGAAATTTCTTCCGGTTTAATTTTCTTGATATTAGTCACTAAATAAATAACGACAAGGGCTATCGACATCAGATACCACTGGATGGCATATCCCCTATTTACATCTATTCTGGCATCAGGCTTGGGCCAGTCACGCACAAATCCGCCGGATGTGCTGGCGGGATCCAATAATATCGATATTGCGTGTATGGAAAATGGTATCGCAGCCTTGTAACGCTTAACATCCAAATTTTGCCAGACTTTTTGCCAACTTCCTTGCGTATCTGATTCGTGCGCCAGCTCCAGATATTTTCCTGAAGGATCATATGCGTATCCGGTCACTTCCACTTCATTTTTTGGAGTCTCAATATCAGGTAAAATATTTCTGTCTTCCCCCATAGGCACCCAGCCACGATTCACCAGAATACGCATATTGCTACCGCTTAAGTGCAATGGTGTAATCACGTGATAACCTGCCTGGCCGTGGTAAATCTGGTTATCCAGCAATATTTGGTAAGCGGGCTCAAAAGAACCCCGCGCAACTATCCTGCTAAATCTAATGCTCTCAAGATTGACAGGCTCTGAGCCTATTTGAACAACCGTAGAATCCCCGCGCTGATTGTAAATATCTTGCATGGCCTGCTTTTGATCGGCTTTATTGGATTGCCACAGGCCCAGGTTTATGAGCAGGGGCAGCACTAGCAGTGTCGCAAGGGTCGGTATTAGTTTGGGCCTAAAACGGTAATTAAAAATTTGCATATTCAATTTATGGGTCGCATAATTCGGCGTTGAAATAAAGAAAGTTAATTATGCTAGTTAAAATAATAATCATAGTCATGCTGCTGCTAATCGTCGGGAGCTTATTCAGCGCTCTGACCTTCCTTTACAAGGACGATGGCAAAGGAGAGCGGACTGTAAAGGCGTTGACGCTGCGCATCTCGCTATCAATCGCCCTGTTTATGTTCCTGATGCTCGGTTTTTACTTCGGCATCATACCCGCACGTGGTTGAGTGTTAATCCACGCAAATACCCGAGAAGCGTAAAACTCGGCCACTTTATTACACTTGACGAGTTTGGCAAACGCCAATTCCCTCGCACCTAAATTGTAAAACACCCCACCTCAAGCCTCACCAGAATAGGGTGAAACTTGTGATGGGGTGCTTAACAAGCTGAGCTGCCTGATTCAGTACGATTTGACACCCGCACTGAATCAGCAAATCACTACAGTGTAATCAAGGACGATTGTCCAAACATCAATTACAGCCAGTAAACGAATACAAACAATCCCAGCCAGACTACGTCAACGAAGTGCCAGTACCATGCCACACCTTCAAATCCAAAATGTGAATCTGGTTTGAAATGGCCTTTCATAGAGCGGACAAGAATCACTGACAACATAGTTGTTCCAAGCATAACGTGGAAACCATGGAAACCAGTCAGCATGAAGAAAGTTGCACCATAAATACCGGCACCCAGAGTCAAGCCCAACTCGGTATAAGCGTGGTGATATTCCTGAGCCTGCAAGGTGATAAAGGTAATCGCCAAAGCTATGGTCAAAACCAAACCCCAAATCAGCTGAGAGCGATTATTTTTGATCAAACCCCAATGTGCCCAAGTCAGAGTTGCACCTGATGAGAGCAACAATAAGGTATTGATCGCCGGAATGCCCCATGCGCCCATAGGGGTGAACTTCGGCATGTCTCCAGGACCACTTACCAAATGCTCTGCTCCGGACGAAGCACCAGGCCAGGCGGCAACAAAGTTTGGCCACAATTGCGTCATTGTATCGCCCGAACCCAACCAAGGCACTGACAACACGCGTGCGTAATACAAGGCTCCGAAGAATGCAGCAAAGAACATCACTTCAGAAAAAATAAACCAGCTCATACCGATACGGAACGACTTGTCTACTTGTTTGTTGTACATGCCGGTTTCACTTTCACGGATAACCTCACCAAACCATCCGTACATCATGAAAAGCAATATGCCCACGCCTGCCAGCAAGGTAATGCCACCAGCACCGCTTTTATTCAGCAGCAAAATAAAACCGCTTGCCATAACCAACAGGGCAAGCGAGCCTACGATTGGCCAGTACGAGGGTGATGGCAAATAGTAACTGTCTTTATTCCCACTCATCTTTTTACTCCCTTATTAAAAATATGATTTTCTTAAAGTTAAATCAAAATTCCAAGCCTTACAACACTCTATTTCGTTACAAAATAAACCACTAGCAACAACGTCATCACAAACAAAATCGCTCCGATGACACCGGCCACAATGATTTGACCCATAGTGAGGCGAGTGATATCTGCCTGATATTCGCTTTTACTTCGTATTCCAATAAAACTCCACAAAACTGCGCGCATTGCATGAAGAGCGCTAGGTTTACTTTTTACTACAGTACCTTCAGTCATTACCATTCCTTTGATGTCCCGCTTTTATATCCACTAAACCCGCATAAAAATATTAAAACGCGGTTTAACTTTTCACTTCAAAGAACGTATAGGAAAGTGTAATTGTGTTCACGTCCTTGGGTAAATCAGGCGTAACTACAAACACCACCGGCATTCCTCTACGTTCATGAGGAGCCATTGTTTGTTTAGTGAAACAAAAGCACTCCACCTTTTTAAAATACTCTACGGCAAGTGCAGGGCCATAACTTGGCACTGCTACGCCTACAGTCTCTCTATCTGTCGTATTGACCACGTCATAAACCACATTGGTCATTTCACCCGGGTGGATTTTGACACTTTTCTGCTGCGCCTCGAAGTTCCACGGCAACTTATCGTTCATATTTGCAACGAATTCAACCGTAATCCAACGCGACTTATCCACCTGCGTGTTTGACGTATCAACATTGGCGTTCACGTTAGCGTAAGGATTTGAAGAATTATCCCGGGTGGCATCTAGCCACCCCGCATCGCAAGCACTTTTGTAAATAGGCACCATAGCGTAGGTAAAACCCAACATAACTACAGCCAACAACGATAATTTTATGACCAATGAACGACTGGTACCACTTATAGCCATGTTAATTACTTTTACTCATAATCATCACAACAAATAATCCAATCGCTGCACAAGCCAAAACCAGCGCCGTTACATAATTCTTTGTTTGCATACTTTTCTGTGTCATTTTTTAATTTTTCCATGCTGCAAGGGCTGACGCCCCCGCTATGTGGATTTACTTAACGACAGGTGGAGTTGCAAATGTGTGATATGGCGCAGGAGAAGGAATTGTCCACTCCAGCGTATCAGCACCTTCCCAAGGGCTATTACCTGCTTTAGCGCCACCGCGTATGCACTTGATCACAATATACAAGAACAACAATTGTGTCGTGCCGAACATGAAGCCACCAATACTGGAAATCATGTTGAAATCGGCAAACTGCAGTGCATAGTCAGGAATACGACGTGGCATACCGGCCAATCCCAGGAAGTGCTGAGGGAAAAACGTAACGTTGAAACCAATAACTGACAACCAGAAGTGCCATTTGCCCAAAGTTTCGTTGTACATATGACCAGTCCATTTTGGCAACCAGTAGTAAGCACCAGCAAAAAGTGCAAACAATGAGCCCGATACCAGTACGTAGTGGAAATGTGCCACGACATAATATGTATCTTGCAACTGGATATCGACAGGAACTATTGCCAGCACAACGCCGGTGAAACCACCGATTGTGAAGAGCGCAACGAAGCCAATAGCAAAAAGCATGGGGGTTTCAAAGGTCATTGACCCCTGCCACATTGTGGCAATCCAGTTGAAGACCTTAACGCCAGTTGGTACAGCTATCAACATGGTGGCGTACATAAAGAACAGCTGGGCCGCTACAGGCATACCTACAGAATACATATGATGCGCCCATACGATGAATGACAGAATTGCGATAGAAGCAGTCGCATAAACCATCGATGCATATCCGAACAGAGGCTTACGCGCAAAGGTTGGGATAATCGTAGAGACGATGCCGAATGCTGGCAGAATCATGATATACACCTCAGGATGCCCAAAGAACCAGAAGATATGCTGGAACATAACTGGGTCACCTCCACCTGCCGCGTTGAAGAAGTGAGTATCGAAATGTCTGTCGGTCAGCAACATCGTTACCGCCCCTGCCAATACCGGCATCACTGCAACCAAAAGGTAAGCCGTAATAAACCACGTCCATACGAACAACGGCATTTTCATCATAGTCATGCCAGGAGCGCGCATATTCATGATAGTAGTGATGATGTTGATCGAGCCCATAATCGAGGATATACCCAAGATATGCACGGCCAAAATGGTCATGTCACCAGAGATACCACCCTGAATAAACAGGGGCGGGTACATGGTCCAGCCACCCGCAACAGCACCACCAGGAACGAAGAATGACGTAACCAGCAGAATTGCAGCAACTGGCAACAGCCAGAAACTCCAGTTATTCATACGTGGCAGAGCCATGTCTGGCGCACCTATCATCAAAGGAACTTGCCAGTTAGCAAAACCTACGAAGGCTGGCATGATCGCGCCAAACACCATGATCAGACCATGCATGGTGGTTAACTGGTTAAAAAATGCAGGTTGCATCAATTGCAAACCAGGCTGAAACAACTCAGCACGAATTCCCATGGCAAGAGATCCGGCAAAAAAGAACATTACCAAGCTGAACCATAGGTATAGCGTACCAATGTCTTTGTGGTTGGTTGTAGTAACCCAGCGCATTATGCCGCTGGGGTGATGATCATGGCCGTGCTCGTGAACTGCTTCCATATCCGCTCCTCCTTAATTATTTTCTTAATGCTTTGATTTCGCTTGACTGAATAGCCTCGCCGGTCTTGTTGCTCCAGGCGTTGCGCGTAAATGTGATCACTGCAGCAATATCGGAGTCCGACAATTGCTTGCCAAATGCCTGCATCGCCGTGCCTTCTTTACCGTTCATCACGATATTCATTTGCGCTTGCTTAGGACCATTCACGATTTTCGATCCGTCAAGAGCCGGGAAGACTGGAGCCATACCTTCGCCTTTAGGCTGGTGACAACCGGCGCAATTAGCCGCATAAACTTTTTCACCACTAGACTTTAGTTCAGCGAGACTATAAACCTTGCCAGAATCCTGTGATGACGCTGCAGCTTTAGATTTTTGCTCAGCCACCCACAAGTCGTAGTCAGCCTGCTCTTTGACCTCAACCACAATAGGCATGTAACCATGATCCTTACCGCATAATTCTGCACACTGACCACGGTATGTTCCAGCCTTGTCAGCTCTGAACCAACTATCCCTGATAAATCCTGGAATACCATCCTGTTTTATGCCCAAGGCTGGAACCCACCATGAGTGAATTACATCGTTCGCAGTAATCAATACACGAACTTTTTTTCCAACCGGCACCACCAAAGGATTGTCTACTTCCAGCAAATAGTGCTCGCCTTTAGGTGCTTTACTCTCAAGCTGATCGCGAGGTGTAGAAAGTACGCTCATGAATTTAAAGCCATCTTGCTGGTAGTCATACTCCCACTTCCATTGATAACCGGTAACCTTGATTGTCATCTCAGAAGCGGAGGTATCCTTCATTGCAATGACCGCTTTAGTCGCCGGGTAAGCCATTGCAATCAAAATAATGAATGGAATGGTTGTCCAGATGATTTCTACCATTGTATTGTGGTGAAAATTGGCGGCCTTATGACCAACTGACTTGCGGTGCTTCAATATCGAGTAGAACATTGCACCATACACCACGACTGCAATGCCCACGATGATCCACATAGTTGCCGTATGCAAGCCAATAATTTGACGAGCTGTTTCAGTTACCGGCTTTTGAAAATTTACTGCATACTCAGCTTGAGCCAGCACTGAATACATCGCCAGTGCAAGCACTCCGCCAATTTTTTTTATCAGATTGGACATCATTCCATATTCCCCCTCGTTAATTTAAATACTTTGAAGTTTAAAAATTTCTTTACTACCCGGTCATAACTGCATGAGCAACTTAAATATTGTCGGCCCATTGTTAGATTCTCTTTAACTAAGCACCTACGCCGCATATTTCTGCGCGGTTGGTAAGCTCTATTACTCACATAGCTTACCAAGCTGCGACATTATGACGCAGCCGTTTTAAATCCTAGTACATTACTGTGAAATCTGTACAACCCTCGCAATATAACAAAAACCCTGTCCGCTTGACAAGGTTTTAGATAACGTCGGCTATACAATGGCACAACTCGTTGATTTTCAATATTGAGAATTAGCGAATGATAATATTTAATTTACTCGGGCAAGTCGAATTCATTTGCACCCGAGTTGGCCACAATTCGGCGCGGTATCATCTCCGCATCAAGTAAACGTTCGATTCGTGCGAATACTTCAAAGCGTGAAAAAGGTTTTTTCATAAAATCATCGGCTCCTATCCTGCTGCCGAAAAACAATTCAGTAGCCTGCTCATTTCCGCTAATCATAATAACGGGAATGTGCTTTGTTAAGGGATCTTTTCTAAGCGCACGAAGTGCAGCAAAACCGTTAACTCCGGGCAAGATGATATCGAGAAATATTAGATCGGGTTTTTCAGTTCGGGCAATTTCAACACCTGTTTCAGCATCCAGCGCTTCCAGAGTAATTAAACCAGCCGAGCGCAATATCTTCTTAAGTGCAAACACCACCGTTGGCGAATCATCAATAATGAGTGCTCGTGTATCATAACGGGCGTTCAGACGTTTTTTGCGTCGGCGCTCACCTTTTACGGACTCACCAGATTCGGAGTCCGCCCCTGACTCAAGCGCATTACCACCAAAAGTTGACCGAATTTTATCGAAGATTCCCACGACTGCCCTTTCTAAAAGTTACATCACTGCCACGCCAATCCGTTTGAAATTTATCGCCAATATTCAGGTTCCAAGCACTGATAAGGTATGCACGCAAGGCATGCCGGCATTATAACGCTTACACTAATATTTATAACGCAACCTGACATTTTCTCTGCATTTGGCCTGAAATTTCGATCTCCCCACTTAAATACAGTACTATCCAAATACAAAACTCATCTAGCTAGAAGCCAAAAATAACATTTTTTACGATTTGATCAGGATGCCAGACAAATATAAATGAATTACCCACTTTCAATCAGCTGGAGCTTAACCACCACGCTATATGATCGATCCAATGCCTGATATCAGGGCTTCGGCAATGTATCGTGAATAGGGCCGGCAAGCCCGATCCGGGGTTAAAAGACCATTTTCAGGGAGCATTTTGCTGCAAAAAACTACATCTCAACGACTATGACGTTGTCTCAGGTAAAAAAAAATCAAACACCTTCTTGTAATTCGTCCAATGTCTTGATACAGTGCCACGTCGTTTAATTTCAACCACAAGGGAGTCAACAAGATGAACAAGGCAGAACTGATTGATGCAGTAGCAAAGTCCACAAAACAAACAAAAACCAATGTTGAGGAAACACTGAACGCGCTGATGGCTGCTGTTCAAACTTCACTGGTTAAAGGCGAAAACGTTCAATTGATCGGTTTCGGCACATTCGCTGTTGAAGCACGCGCAGCTCGTATTGGCCGCAATCCAGCCACTGGCAAAGAATTGAAGATTCCAGCAAAGAAAGTTGCAAAATTCAAAGTTGGCAGCAAGCTGAAAGACGCAGTTGCTGGCGTTAAAGCAAAGAAGAAGTAATCAATAGCGCGGCTTTTTTTACAAAGCTGTAAAGAAAAGGCGGTCTGGTAACAGGCTGCCTTTTCTTATTCCGCTTTCCATTCCCCCCGAAACTAACCCAGCTGGCGTGATTCGAACAGATTAACGCCAATCTATTTCTGGCCTGCCCTGCTTGATCAGCCAATTATTAATCCGGGAAAAAGGGCGGCTTCCTATAAACCCCCTGTACACGGAGAGCGGCGAAGGGTGAGCCGACTCAATGACAAGATGAGATTTACTAACTGGAATCAACGCACTCTTGTTTTGAGCATGTTTGCCCCACAACACAAAAACTCGGGGCTTATTCGAGTTGGCCAGAGCAGAGATAATTGCATCTGTGACGCGCTTCCAGCCCTTATTGGCATGGGAACCAGGGCTACCGGGCGCCACCGTCAAAGCAGTGTTAAGCAGTAACACGCCCTGCTTAGCCCAACGTGTAAGATCAGATGCTGCAGGAACTGGCACCTGAATATCATCTGCCAGTTCGCGAAAGATATTTCGCAAAGAAGGAGGAATTTTTACTCCATCCGGCACAGAAAAGGCCAGACCGTGCGCCTCACCCTCGCCGTGGTAGGGGTCTTGCCCCAGAATGATAACGTTCACATCATCCGGCCCAAGCAGTTCCAGGGCGCGATAGCGAACAGCAGGCGGAGGATAGGCCACACCATCAATATTTGGAATATCCTCCTCCCTCAGTCCGCAGAACGACATCCAGTTTTCAGGGAAATGACTCAACCCGTACTCCTCATACTATTTGATCCGCTTGTTTTCTTTGGATTATAACTCGCAATAAATTTCCACTACGCCATTGCAAGCCCATCATAGTAAAATAACGCCTACTTGCACCCCAAAAAGGCGCATTCAATTTATCTTCAATAGCAGCCAACCCTCCCAACACCACATGCCCAATTCAATTCAAACTTTACTGCAACTGGCAGAGAAAAATGACGCTGACGCGCAATATGAACTTGCAGAAGCTTACCGAACCGGCACCGGTGTATTTGAGAACTTTAGTGAAGCACTGCGCTGGTATCGTGCCGCAGCCGAGCTGGGGCTGGCCGATGCGCAAAACAATCTGGGCGCCATGTATCTCGCCGGCATGGGAATTGATAAAAATCCTGTTGCGGCTGCCTACTGGTACTTGAAGGCAGCCGAACAGGAGCAAGTGCACGCGCAATTCAATCTAGGCATGCTGTACCTGCTAGGAAGTGGTGTTGAGCAAAGCGATGAAGAGGCTGCCAACTGGTTACATACGGCTGCCGAGCAGGGCGATCTTGAGGCAATAAGTCAATTGGGAATACTTTATCAACTCGGGCGGGGTGTAGAGCAAAATTATGTGGCTGCAGCAGAGCTGCACACCATTGCAGCTATCGAAGGTCATATTGCGTCCATAGACAAGCTGGCTGAATTCCAGGAAGAAATCGAAAGCGCGGCACTCAATGGCAGCATCGTAGCTGCGTTATGCATGGCAAAAAAATTCGACCACGGGCTCGGAACAAGTGTAGACACTGCCCAGGTATACGCGTGGCTACAATGGGCGAAATTGCACGGTACATATGATGACGTCGAAGACGAGCTTGACGAATGGGAAGGCTATGTAACGGCAATCACCACCTATGCAGACCTGACCCGTGGCAAAGAGTTACTGGAAGAAATGCGCAAGCGCGCGGATGCAATGATATAAGGGTAATTCTCCATGCATCGACGATTAATCTGGTGGTGGGCAGTCGCAATTCTTGGCGTTTTCGCCTACCTCTATTCTCTTGGTGGCATGTACATACCTTCTACCGGAGATGAAGGTCCCTATTTGCAAATCACCCGCCTCACCGCAGCCACCGGGCATTGGCTGCCCCTGCAACCCGCAGAGGGGCTGGGCGTAACCAAACCGCCATTACTGTTTTGGCAAGGTTTAGTGGCCAGCAACTGGGGGCAGGACTGGGAGCTATGGCGGTTTCGCCTGCCTATCGTTGCTTACACTTTTTTAACAGCCCTGATGGTGTTCTGGTTTACCCGCCGTGTAAGTGGAGATACTGAAAGTGCATCGATTGCAGGCGCTGGTTTTTTGGCCTTTACCTCGGTATTCCATCACGGCAGACCGTTTATCACCAACCTTCCAGAAGTATTTTTTCTGTCGCTGACCTATTTTTTGCTGCTGCTGTATAGAGAGCGCAGCTTTAGCCGCAACTATACATTCTGGATTGGTTTGGGCGTATTGGTAGGATTGGCAGCCTGGGTACGATCAATTTTCCTGCTCGCGCCGGTAGGACTGGCGCTCAGCATTTATCTGCTGTGGCAACGACAATGGCGCATCGTCGAGTTTCTTAAACACGATGCACTGCGCTTAACGGTATTTACCCTGACAGTAGTAGCAGTATTCGGTTTATGGTTTCTCATTGACCCCAATCCAGAAGCAATTTTCCGCGAGTTTCTGCTTGGAGAAAATGTATCCAAACTCAAAGTAGAAAGTTATTGGAAAAATTTCTTTTCGGGTCCTTACCCGGTATTTTCTGTCTGGTTTGGAATCTTTCGCAACGCAGGATTTCTCGCGCTACCACTGCTTTACGTGTTCATTATCAGCCTGCGATGCTGGAAAGAACTCCGGCATGAGGAGCATGCACTGTGGATATGGGTCCTTGCTTTCATCATCATCTTCACCGTACCGGCACAACGCCAGGATAGCTATATCATGGCTACCATGCCCGCTATTGCCGTGATACTGGGGTTGCACTGGCGCGAGATTCCGCGTGCATGGTTTTATGTGTTTGTGCTGCCCTTATTGGCAATCATGCTCGGTCTGATTTACCTGATGATCCCAATCAGCCAGCAGGTATTGCCCGCCGGATCATATACTCCCTGGAATTATCTTGTCCCATTCACAGGCCTGGCTCTGGTGCTGTTATCACTGATATACAACAAATGGGCGCCGCAAATGTTTATTGCACTCATCTTTTTTACATTCTTGTCATTGGCCAGTGTAGTCGCTCCGTTTGAGGGACCACTGGGTCGATTTGATACACAGACTATCAAAGCCGTTAGCGGGAAGACCGTATACGTACCGTCCAATTTTCGTGCTCAATACGAGCGTTACCGCTTCCTGTTACCGGGAGCAGAAATCCGCAGTTATGACTTTGGTGACGATGCCACCCGTGATCGCTTATTGAGCATTGGACAGATTGTAGTGGTAGACGCCCCGCCTGAAGTTGCCAATTTTGGCACTTACCAGGTGCTAGGAAAACGACTGACCTTGCGCAACCGTTTGCCGGAAAAAGACATAGCATTGGTATTAGTAGAGCGCCGCATGGATTTATTATTCCGCCAGGAGTTACTAGTTCAGGCTAAACAACTCAAGCCGCAATAAAAAATGCCTGCGTATGCAGGCATTGTTCCAACAATCAAACCGTCTTAATTCACTTTGCCAAACAGCGCACCAACAGTCGCTACCGCCCCTATCAAGTGCCTCCAGCCCCGCGTCTTTATCAACCATACTTGCATTCGCAACCACCACACAAGTCGCCAAGGTCGCCGAAGTAACGATTCCATCGTTACCACCCCATACTGCAACTCCCAACCAGGGAATACTACCGGAGCGGTGTTGTTGTCCATGGCATATTGGTATTCCACGAACCCATTGGAGAACCTATTGCCGCTTTAAAAAAACTTGCCTCGATTGCTATTTTGTCAGCAAACCATGTTCGAACATAATATTCAAAATTGAAGCAATATAGGGCTTGATCATCGCCTGGTTGAAGTAACTGCCGCCAGATTCAGTGGTGGCGGCCCACAATAAATTATCGTTACTTGCGTCATACAGATTTGTTTCCATCAGGGAATATTCATATTTTGTTGTGTAACCTGGAGTGTTGATCGTTTCATATCCATGCATATAATAATCAGGCCATTTCCCATAATAATGTGGTCGGTGACTCACGGTAGCCGGATAATAAACACGCACGCTCCTTTTGCTCACAAGCCTTGAAATGAGCAAGGAATCCGCCCCCAGCTTCACCAACATTTTTGCGATGGACTCCTGATCATCCTGTTTTTTGTCAGGAAGCACTGTATAGCTCGCAATCGCATCCGTACCCCGCGCTTTAAGCTGCAATACAAATTCATCCTCAAAGATTCTTCGGCTTATTGCTTCCTTGGCAACTGCTACAACCATCACCTTTTGCGGACGCCCAAAATAAGAAGGATCTTTCCAGACAGATTTCACTTGCGTCGTGGAGCAAGACATCAGCAGCAGGCCAGCCATTCCGAATGCCAGCCAACCAGCAAAATTGCGCCTGAACTTTGTCATCTTTTTTCTCCTAACTCATCGAAAATGACAAGCAACTCATGCTACGCCTCTATTTTTTCCGGATACAATAAAATTGTAGGTTGTGAGACATTGTACCGCTGCATAAACCAGCAATACCGGATCCAGCAGATAGTCCCACAGATTGACCGATTCCAGGATGTGCAGGTTGTATGCCAGCAATGGCAATAACAAAATAATCGCCAATTCACGATGAGCCCGCAACCAGGTAATGATGGAAGCAAGACACAGCAAAACTGCCATGATTACTGGAGAATACCCCAGACTATAGGGATCAAAGGAACTCACACCCAGAGCCAGTGGATAAAACACCACCCCGACCGTTACAACGCCAAGCAGGAGTTTTATTCTTGAGTCTGGATTTATAAAATTGCGGTTAAACAGACGATGCGTCAGGATATTCAGAAATACCATCATTGTGAAAATACTTAGATCACCCAGCACACTGCGCACCCATTGGGCAACTGTCAATCCGGCTACGGGCAGGAACAGACACAGCGCGAGCAAGGCAGCGATGACACCTATTCGCAACCCTGGATTTGCTACAAATCGACCAGCCATTACCGTGATCAGCACCGCCAGCAGCAAGACCTGACCCACATAGGACCACAAGTTAAACATCGTGCTCATGGTTTGCTCCCGTCTACCCAGTTGTCATTGAAAACTACATGCCTGATGCGTTTGCGATTCCAGGTATAAAGCAGATGCATGGTGCCGTTTCTGCTGCGGATTAGATAGGGGTAAGAAAATTCCCCCTTGCCGTCACTGTTTTGCTCGAAGTGATTGACTGTATGCCAATGCAGCCCCCGGTCGCGCGAAACCGCCAGAGCCAGACTATTGCGCCCAGACTCGATATCATTAAAAACCAGCAGCAGACTGCCGTCCGGGCGGCGCAAACCGGCAACGGCCGAATCCGGATTAGGCAGTTCCAGCGGCTCATCTGCCGACCAATGCTTACCGGCGTCATCACTGCGGCTGCTCAACACATGGCCTGGGACGGAACCGGTATCGCGCATCAGTGCAAGCGCATGCTGCGGGTCCAGCGGCAGCAGCAGTGGCTGTATGGAATGTCGTCCATTCGTTATGCGGGTTTTCTGCACAACTTGGCCGCTATTGTCGAGGTGCAATAACTCGGCAAACTTGCCGATAAACTCGTGGTACACCGGCAAGCCTGTAGTACCGTCGCTGTACTGAACTGCCGTACACTTGTTGAGTGTGCTGATGTTAAAAAATGGCGATGTAATCAGGCGTCGGGGAGCATTCCAGGTCTTGCCATCATCATGCGAGTACATGGCGTTAAGTGAGGAACCAGCCCAGCCTCCCACCGACACAGTGACGTAATAGAGCCACAACCCGCCCCGCTCTCCCCGCACCAGCACAGAATTACCCACTGTCTTGATGTAGCGGTCTAGCGCTGCCTGGGTCTCTGCAGGACCGATGATGCGTCGCGGAGTACTCCAGCCGGTTTTATTCGGGGAAAAATTAGCTCCCCACAGCACAACATCCTTGCCGCCCTCGCGGCTGCCGCCAAACCAGGTAGCGAGCAGACCGCCATCCAGTGTTTCCACCACATTTGAACCGTGTACCGAAGCAACCAGACAGTCTTCACAGGCGTAACCCATTGTCATACTGGCCGGGGTTTTATCCAGCGACGTTACCCTGTCGATGACAAAATCAGGCGCAGCTTTGGAGGGCAGGTTGTGGTACAGCATTGGCACAGCAGCGACCAGCAACAGCAATACATAGGCCGCCGATTTGACTGATGAAGAAAATTTTGGAAGTGTCATGGTTCCCTTGTCAGCAAACTATCGCCAACACCCTGGCATATCTACTCGCTGGCATCTCTCATGCGTGGACTTTAAGCCACTCGCGCAATCCTGCAAAATCATCCAGCAAGGCGAGCGGCTTCAGTTCCAGCAACTGCTCGGCGGGATGGGCGCCGTGCGTCATGGCCAGCGAGTCCATGCTTGCGTTAACCGCCATTTGCAAATCATGCGTGGTATCACCCACCATCAGTGAACGCTGCACCTTCACCTCCAGCTCTGCCATAATTTCAAGCAGCATGGTTGGATCAGGCTTGGATACGGTTTGATCGGCTGTGCGCGTACTGTGAAAATATTGCGCCATGTTGCTGGTTTTCAGCGCTCTGTCCAGACCATTGCGGTTTTTGCCTGTAGCCACTGCAAGCAAATAACCCTCTGCACGCAGCTCCTGCATCAAAGACTCAGCCCCTGCAAACAGGGGCATCGCATTTTCCTGGGAAAAAAAATGATGGCGATAGCGCGCAACCAATTCGGCGTGCCTGCTTGCACCCGCGGATGGCACTGCATAACGCAGGGCCTGATCCAGCCCCAAACCGATCACATGTCGTGCCACTTCATCGGTGGGTACAGTCAATTCCAGATCGCGGCACGCCGATTGTATTGAATTCGCAATCACGGCGGTGGAATCCATCACCGTACCATCCCAATCAAACACGATTAAATCGTAACGCTTAGCCATCACATATGGTAAATAATTTAAGTTCGCAATTTTATCATTAACTGTCTTTGAACTTGAGGCCGCCTTATAGATCGTTCAGATAAAATTAATTGATTTAAAATTACTACTCCCACTCTATAGTGGCAGGTGGCTTACCAGAAATATCATAAACGACGCGGTTGATACCGCGGACTTCATTAATGATGCGATTTGACACTTTACCCAGCAAAGCATAGGGCAACTCTGCCCAATGCGCAGTCATAAAGTCCTGAGTCTGCACTGCACGCAAGGCCACTACCCATTCATAAGTTCGGCCATCCCCCATTACACCCACCGATTTTACCGGGAGAAACACAGCAAAGGCCTGCGAGGTTTTGGCGTACCAGCCTGAGGCATTTAACTCTTCTATAAAGATGGCATCAGCACGCCGTAATAAATCGGCATATTCTTTTTTGACTTCGCCCAGTATACGAACACCGAGGCCTGGCCCCGGGAATGGGTGGCGGTATACCATGTCGTGCGGCAGACCGAGTACAACACCCAATTCACGTACTTCATCTTTAAACAGTTCGCGCAAAGGCTCCAGCAATTTCAGGTGCAGGGTGTCCGGTAAACCGCCCACGTTATGGTGCGATTTAATCGCGTGCGCCTTATTGTTCTTTGCGCCTGCAGATTCGATTACGTCAGGGTAGATCGTACCCTGTGCCAGCCATTTCGCCTGTGGCAATTTGGCTGCTTCGCGCTGAAATACTTCAACAAACTCGCGCCCGATAATTTTACGTTTTTGCTCCGGATCAGTGACACCTTTTAGGTGCTTTAAAAATTCGGCACTGGCATCCACATGGATGACTTTTACACCCAAATTTTTTGCAAAGGTTTCCATCACCTGCTTGCCTTCGTCCAGGCGAAGCAGGCCGTTATCTACGAATACGCAGGTCAACTGGGTACCGATGGCACGATGCAACAAGGCGGCGGCAACCGAGGAATCAACGCCGCCCGAGAGACCCAGAATGACTTCTTCCTTGCCTACCTGTGCGCGCATTTTATCGACCGCCTCAGTAATGTAGTCGGGCATATTCCAGTCTTTTCCACAGCCGCAAATATCATGTACAAAACGTTCGAATATCGCTTTGCCCTGATAGGTGTGGGTCACCTCGGCATGGAATTGCAAAGCATAAAAACGTCGGGTTTCATCGGCCATTGCAGCTATCGGTGTCGCCGCGTTGCTGGCGATGACCTTGAAGCCGGGTGGCAACGTAGTCACCTTGTCACCATGGGACATCCACACATCCAGCAAGCCGTGACCCTGTTCGTTTACCCTGTCCTGAATATCGCGCAACAAGGCTGAGTGTCCCTGTGCGCGCACTTCAGCGTAGCCGAATTCGCGCACCAAACCATTTTCAACCGCCCCTCCAAGCTGAGCAGCCATGGTCTGCATGCCATAGCAGATACCCAGCACCGGCACACCCAAATCAAACACGACTTGAGGTGCACGCGGGGTATCGCCTTCTGTCACGGAGTTGGGGCCACCCGATAGAATAATTCCTTCCGGTTTAAAATTGCGGATGATCGCCTCGTCAATATCATAGGGGTGTATCTCGCAATAGACATTGGCTTCACGCACTCGGCGTGCAATAAGCTGGGTGTATTGGGAACCGAAATCGATGATGAGAATTTTTGCGTGGGACATTTTATAATCCAATATTTGGTAAAGGATGTCAGTTTATAAATAAAAAAACCTCTGTCAGGAGGTTTTCTCAATCGTTACTGATCAGCTTGTACCCGGGTTAATCAACGTGATAATTCGGTGCTTCTTTAGTGATCTGCACATCGTGAACATGAGATTCGCGTATGCCGGCAGAGGTAATTTCAACAAACTCCGCTTTTGCATGTACCTCAGGGATATCGGCGCAGCCGAGATAACCCATCGTTGCACGCAAGCCGCCCATCAACTGGTGGATGACTGCAAGCACGCTTCCTTTGTAGGCAACGCGACCCTCCACACCTTCCGGCACCAGTTTGTCCTGATTACCTTCGTTGTCCTGGAAATAACGGTCTTTGGAGCCGTCCTGCATCGCGCCCAGGCTACCCATGCCGCGATAGGACTTGTAAGAGCGCCCCTGAAATAGCTCGATTTCACCGGGGGCTTCTTCTGTACCCGCGAACAAACCGCCCAACATGACGACATGCGCACCGGCAGCGATGGCCTTTGAAATATCACCCGAAAAGCGCACGCCACCGTCGGCGATTAAAGGTACTCCTGTGCCGAGCAGGGCTTTTGCTACATTATCAATGGCGCTCATTTGCGGAACGCCAACCCCTGCAACCATACGCGTGGTGCAAATCGAGCCGGGGCCAATCCCCACTTTAACGCCATCTGCACCGTGATCCAGCAGGGCGCGTGCTGCTGCTGCGGTAGCAATATTTCCGCCAATAACGTCGACATTAGGGAAATTTTTCTTTACCCACTTCACGCGATCCAGCACACCCTGTGAATGGCCATGTGCAGTATCGACCACGATCACGTCGACACCGGCTTCAGCCAGCAAGCTTACGCGTTCTTCAGTGCCCTCACCTACTCCTACCGCTGCCCCGGCGCGCAAACGGCCCAGTTCATCCTTGCAGGCATTGGGGTGTTCACTGGATTTCAGTATGTCCTTTACGGTAATCAAACCGCGCAATTCAAACGCGTCGTTAATGACCAGAACACGTTCAATTCTATGCTCATGCATCAGCGCACGCGCTTCATCACGGCTGGCATTCTCTTTAACCGTAATAAGTTTTTCAAGTGGCGTCATGATGTTGCGCACGGGCAAATCAAGGCGTGTTTCAAAACGCAGGTCACGGTTGGTGACTATCCCAACAACTTTCTTGCCTTCCACCACCGGCAAGCCTGATATACGGTGCTGGCGGGTCAGATTAAGCACATCACGCACGGTCATGTCCGGCGCAATGGTAATGGGATCTTTCACCACACCACTTTCAAAACGCTTAACCTTGGAAACCTGCTGTGCCTGCGCCTTGGCCGACATGTTTTTGTGAATAATACCTATCCCGCCTTCCTGCGCCAAAGCAATGGCCAGACGTGACTCGGTTACTGTGTCCATGGCAGCGGACAGCAGCGGAATATTCAGTGTGATATTGCGTGTTAGTTGAGTACGCAGACTGACGTCGCGGGGCAGCACGGAGGAATGCGCCGGTAGCAGCAGGACATCGTCAAAGGTTAGAGCTTTTTGAGTAATACGCATGAAAACCATCCTCGACAAAACGTGCATTATACGCAAGCATAGCCAAAGGGTAAATGTGGCATGTTTAAATACCCATGCTTATTAAAATAAAACCCTGAGGTTAATTTTTTCTGCCCATCACATAAATCAGGGATTCTGCGAACACCTCACACCATCCCAATTCATTGCCTTTAAGCGACAAAAGCAATTTATTAACATCCGCAGGTGGCCATTTTGGATTAAAAGTGACCATTACCTCCTCGGGGTAAATTTCTAATCTGGGGCGCAACTCATCTCCCATCTTATTAATTTCCCTTAACATTAAAGCCAAATCTTTATCAGAATCAAGCTCGGCAGTCAGGTCACCGTAAATATTCGGATTGTTTTTTACATACTCAACAAAGCGGCTTAACAGGTAAAAAAATTCACTCTTATTATTTTCATTGACCGAATCGCCCAGCATGAATGGGCTTACATTTAATTCAAGCCAATAATAATTAAGCTTGGAATTGTAAAATTTTGTTACATTTATATAACCATTTCGCGCATGAGCACGCTGAATACAGTCATCCAGTATCAACTTATCCGAGTTTCGGGTCGCAAGATCCTTAACCATCAAGGTCTCGGGCTTAACCAGAAACATATCTGGTATTTCCTCATACAGCTTGCCTGTATGATTATGCGAGCGGTAATAGGTATTAAAAAGCTTGAGAACAAGCTCTTGATTTTTGTTTGGATTAGAATAATCCTGACTTGCGTTTGCTGCTTGTTTGGCTGACATTTTATTTTAACTAAGCTCTTGGATAGTATTTCAAGTAATGATTAAATCAATAAAGTAGCGATTTTACATTATGTAACGCAATAATTTCAGGTATTAAGATTAGATATTTTAATTGATCTGCGACGACAGGGCACACTCCGGACTATTCTGTTCAAAGCTGAGCGCTGTATACTGATACATTGATTATTTTATTGCACGACTTCTAAGGAGAGAATCAAATGAAATATAGTCTGGCAATTAGCCTGCTCTTGACTGCCATAAACGCCCAATCTGCCCTCAACAAGTGGGTGGATGCCGAAGGCAAGGTGCACTATTCCGATTCGGCCCCTAGCGATGCTAAAGTTAAAACACTGAGGAGTGCCTCCGCTCCTGATGCAATGACACCGGTCAGCGGTGTAACTGCCCCTAAATCGCTTGCCGAACGCGAAGCTGAATGGAAAAAATCCCAACAGTCAAAAGACGAGGACGCGAAAAAAGCTGACCTGGTAAAAGAGGCAGCTTTAATCAAACAAAAAAACTGTGTCAGTGCGCGCAGCAACCTGGCAGGTTACGAAAATAGTCGTGCCATCGTTCAATACGACTCGAAAGGCGAGCGCGCATATTTAGATGATGCTGCACGCAGTCAAGCAATTGAGAATGCCCGCAAGGAAGTAAGTAAATATTGCAACTAATCCGTTGGTATTTTCCCTTAGGCAGCAATCGGGCTGTTATCGTTCATGCGCAGCGCTTCCTCAATATCAACCGACACCACCTTGGATACGCCACGCTCCTGCATAGTCACACCGACCAGTTGCTGAGCCAATTCCATGGTGATTTTATTGTGGCTGATAAAAACAAACTGGGTATTCATTGCCATTCTTTTAATCAACTTGCATAGCCGCTCTGTATTGGTGTCATCCAGAGGCGCATCCACTTCATCCAGCAAGCAGAAGGGGGCAGGATTAAGCTGGAACAGGGAGAACACCAGGGCAATCGCGGTAAGCGCCTTTTCACCGCCAGACAACAAATGGATGGAGGCATTTTTCTTGCCGGGTGGATGCGCCATCACCTGCACTCCGCTATCCAGGATTTCCTCGCCAGTCAACACCAGACGTGCATCGCCACCGCCAAACAATATCGGAAACAGCTCCGATAAATTACGGTTCACTGCGTCGTATGTTGCCATCAGCAAATCTCGCGATTCCTTATCAATCCGGCGTATCGCCTCTTCGAGGGTTGCCATCGCATCGTTTAAATCTTTCGCCTGGGCGTCCAGGTAGAGCTTGCGCTCCTGCGCACCCTGCAATTCTTCCAGCGCAGCAAGGTTAACCGCTCCAAGAACGGTTATATCGTCATTTACCCGGTTCAGCTCGTTCTGCAAGCCACTCTGTTTTGCGCCTTCAAGGAAGGGCAGCAGTGCTTCTTCGTCCACGCCCTGCAGTTGTTCTGCCCACTGCTCGGATTGCAAGCGAGCCTCCTGCTCCTTCAGTGTAAGGTCTCCCACCTTTTCGCGCAGCGGATGTAGCTTCTGCTCGCACGACATCCGCGATTGTTCCAGCTGGTTCAGGGTCACGGTGGCATGTTCCAGCACATTGCGTGCCTCGGCCAACGCTTGTTCGCGTTGTTGTTTTTGCTGCAATGTTTCTTGCAGCTGCTCCTGCGCAAGACTGTCGCTCATTTCGGCCAACTCAGTGCGAGCTTGAGTGTAGGTTTCTTCCAGTTGTGCCAGCGTCACATTGCTGTGCTGCAGATTGCGTTCCAGATCGGTGATTTTTTCAGTGCAGGTCTTGGCGAAAAACCGTGCTTCCTGTAACTCATGCTGTGCTTTTTGCACTCGTTCGCGTTGCTGGCGCAAAACGGATTCCTGTTCCTGTGATTGCTCACGCACCTGCTCTACCCGGGCCTGCTGTGCCTCCAAGTTTTCACGCAGGATCTCCATGCGCTCGGCGATTTCCTCCAGTTGACCCTGTTCGCCCGACGCATGTTCGGCCAACTCCTGCAGTTCGTAGGAAATCTGCGCACCGCGTTCTTGGCTGCGCTCTCTGGTTTGGGTCAGCTTTAAAATTTGCAACTGTACGCTGTGCTGTTGTTGCTGCAATGCACTGACAGCAGAGCGCAACGGCGCAATACGATTTTCAATGCTGGCATAAGTTTGTTCGGCTTGCTGTGCCTGCTGCTTGCCCTGCTCCAGATTTGCTAACAGCTCATGCGCCTGCTGCCGTAATTGCTCTATCTCGCGCTGGCGTGCCAGTACACCATGTAACTGGCTGTCGGGGGCATGAAACAGCACACTGTGTGCACCAACCAAATGTCCCTGCGGGGTTACCAGCCATGCTCCTGCTGGCAGGCCAGTACGCAGACCCAGGGCCTGGGCCAGATCGGGCGCTGCATAGACATTCAAGAGCCAGTCATTCAGCACTGGAGCCGCCAGCTCATCCTGGCAATGCACATACTGCGCCAGAGGGATAAGACCTTCATGGCCTATAGGTACGCCTGCCTTTGCATTATCTGCTGCGTATATCGCCAGCTTGGCTGGCGGAACATCACTCCACTGCGCGGTGTCATCCAGATGTGCTACAGCCACTGCATTCAGCCGTTCGCGCAACACGGCCTCAAGTGCGTCTTCCCAGCCCGCATCTATGCGGATTGCCTGCCACAGACGTGGTAGCTGATCCAGCTGGTATTTTGCCAGCCAGCTTTTTAAATTTTTATCCTGATCAACCTGCCGTTGCAATTGCTCGAGCGCGTTCAGGCGCGCTTCTGCCTGTGCCAGCTGCCGCATAGACTCCTGCACTGCAGCCTGGTTATGACGTCTAACCTCAGCGGCTGCCGGCAATTGCTCCTGTAACTCTGCCAACTGCTGTTCTTGCTCGCCGTGTTCTGCACTCAACTCCTCCAACTGCTGCTGGGTTTGCTGCAGGGACTCTGTATCCGCCTGCGGCAAACTTTCCTGCTCCTGCTGTAGTCTTAATTTGCGCGCATCGAGTTGCTGCAGATTGCGCTGAATGTGGACACGCTGGGTCTCAGCCAGCTGCAACTGTTGCTGTAACTGCAGATGTTCGCGTTGCACTTCGTTATAACGTTGTTGTGCGGATCGGGCGAGTTCTTCAGCCTGTGGTAATTGCTGTGCCTCGATGCCGGCCTGACTCTCACGTTCGGCAACACGCAAACCTGCTTCCTGCTGCTCTTCCTGCCAGTGCGTGAGCAAGCCCTGGGTACCCTGTAATTGACTGCGCTGCACCTCTATCTGGCGCTCAGTGCTGTTAATCTGCTGCGACAAACGATGGCGCTGTTCACTCAGGAAAGTCAACTGTTGTTCAAGCCGGGAAACTTCCGCATTGACCGCATACAGCTCACCTTGCCTGTTATGAAGGGTATCGGCCAGGGTGTAATGCTCGCTGCGTGAGCTTTCCAATTGGCTTTCTACTTCACGCAAACGGGCTATTTCAGATTCAAGCTCATTCTTGTTTTTTTCTACCGCCTGGGCAAACCTTACCCTGCGTGCCGTGGCTTCCTGCTTGCTCAACAACCATAGTAAACGTTGCGTCGTGTCATGACGTTGTTGCAATTCACGATAACGCTTTGCAACTTCTGCCTGCTCGGTCAGATGTACTAATTGCTTATCCAGCTCGTGCAAAATATCGGCCACACGCAATAAATTCTCGCGTGTATCACCGATACGCAACTCTGTTTCACGGCGGCGGTCACGGTATTTCGATACACCCGCTGCCTCTTCCAGAAACACGCGCAATTCTTCGGGCTTGGCTTCGATAATGCGCGAAATCATGCCCTGCTCAATAATCGCGTAGGCGCGGGCGCCCAAGCCTGTGCCGAGGAAAATATCCGTGACATCTTTGCGCCGCACATGCTGATTATTGATGTAGTAAGTGGACTCGCCATCGCGCTTGAGCACGCGTTTGATTGCAATCTCGGCGTAACTCGACCATTGCCCCATCGCCTTGCCCAGGCTGTTGTCAAAAACCAGTTCTACACTGGCACGCGCTACCGGTTTGCGGTTACCCGAACCGTTAAAAATCACGTCCTGCATCGATTCGCCGCGCAGCGCGGAAGCCTTGGATTCGCCCAGCACCCAGCGCAGCGCGTCGATCACGTTCGATTTGCCGCAGCCATTGGGGCCGACAATGCCCACAATCTGGCCCGGCAGGGCAATATGTGTGGGATCAACGAATGACTTGAAACCGGCGAGTTTAATGTGGGATAAGCGCAATTTGACCTGTACAGCGATATAATTGGGTGCATCGATATAATACTTTGCATTCTAACTGACACGCATCACATTTCAAAATGACGACACAAGCTAACAAGCACCTCGAAACTTTCCCCAACCCCAGTTCCAAGCGCGATTACCATATCCATATGGAGGTTCCCGAGTTCACCTGTCTCTGTCCCAAGACTGGACAACCGGATTTTGCCACGCTGATTCTGGATTACATTCCCGATGCGGATTGTGTCGAGCTAAAAAGCCTAAAGCTATATATGTGGTCGTTCCGCGATGAAGGTCACTTCCACGAGGACATGACCAACCGCATTCTGGACGACCTTGTCACTGTCACCAAACCACGCTTTATGCGCCTCACCGCCAAGTTTTACGTGCGTGGCGGCATCTTCACCAACGTCATCGCCGAACACCGCAAACCCGGCTGGGAGCCTCAACCGAGGGTCGACTTGGCGAGTTTCGAAACACAGTCAAATACACGCGGTTAAATGTATCTTGGCCTGGACTTCGGCAGCAGTGGCGCACGCGCCTGCGTGCTGGATCAAGCCGGTGATATTGTGCATGAAGACCGCAGCGACTTTGGTGATCTGCTCAAGCAATCTCCGCAAGACTGGCGTGTAGCGCTGCAAATTTTACTCAGGCAGCTACCCGCGCCCGTGGCATCCCGATTGCAGCGAATTGCTCTGAATGCAACCTCGGCTAGCGTTCTCTTGTGCGATGCAGAGTTGCAACCGGTTTCACCAGCCCTGCTCTACCACGATGCCCGTGCCCATGACCAGGCCACAGCACTTCAATTACTGGCACCTGCCGGACATATTGTGTGCAGCCCCAGTTCCGGCCTGGCAAAATTTCTGTGGTTGACCCAAAACCATGAGTATGAAAACGCCGAGTTTTTCATGCATCAGGCCGACTGGCTCAGCGCGTTGTTGACCGGCAAGGGTGGTAACTCGGATTATCACAATGCACTCAAGAGTGGCTACGACGTTGAGAATCTGTGCTGGCCAGAATGGGTCAACAGGCTTCCCCTCTCCCACCTGCTGCCGCATGTGCTTGCCCCCGGGAGTCTGATTGCAAATATCAAACCGGACCTGGCGCGGCATTTTAATATCAATCCCGCCTGCACTATTCATGCGGGAACCACCGACAGCATCGCCGCCTTCATCGCCTCTGGTGTGCGGCAACACGGTGATGCGGTGACTTCGCTGGGCACGACGCTGGTACTCAAACTGCTTTCCACTACACGCATTGAAGCTGCACAGTACGGTGTGTACAGCCACAGATACGGTGATCTATGGCTGGCTGGTGGGGCATCAAATGCGGGCGGAGGGGTATTGCGGCAATACTTCAGTGATGCAAAACTCGTAGAACTGAGCGGTCGTATAGACGCCTCAATCGATAGTCGTTTCGACTACTATCCTTTGTCTCGTACAGGTGAACGCTTTCCAAACAACGATCCTGATCTTGCACCGCGTCTGACTCCCCGTCCGGATGACGATGTACAGTTTCTGCAGGGCATATTGCAAGGCTTGAGCCGAATCGAAGCCGCGGGCTACGGCAGGCTTGCCGAACTGGGCGCAACCCCGCTCAAGTCGGTAACAAGCTGCGGCGGCGGGGCGAAAAATGTGGCATGGAGACAGATACGCGAAAGACTGTTAGCCGTGCCTGTAACGACATCCATGCATACTGACGCCGCATTTGGCTCGGCTTTGCTGGCCAAACAGGCTGGTATACTTTCATCCCAGAATTGAACTTACAAAAACATCATGCAAACAGAAACAACGGTATCCCATTACCAACGGATAGGCGGCGCAGATAGAGTGCGCGAATTGGTTCACCGCTTTTATCAGATTATGGACGAACTGCCCGAGTCCTACGGCATCCGCAAGATGCACGCGGCAGATTTACAGAATTCCGAAGACAAGCTGTTCAAATTTCTGTCCGGCTGGATGGGTGGACCCCAGCTATTCGTTCAGGAATACGGCCACCCCATGTTGCGTCGTCGCCATCTGCCCTTTGCCATCAGCGTATCCGAGCGTGACCAGTGGCTGACATGCATGAACAAGGCGTTACAGGAAGTCGTCGAGGACGGGGACTTACGGCAGGAGCTTAAGACAGCTTTCGCCGGGGTCGCTGACCACATGCGCAACCAGCCTGAATAACTGGCAAATTGAGGCTAGCCGGCTATTTTACGGACACCAATCGCAGTCCCGGTGACTGCATCAATCCCAAGCTGTTTCAACATATTCCATTCTGAATCGCTCTGCACACCGACAGCAATAACCTTAACGCCGACCGTATGCATTACTTCACAGAAGCGTCTGATGAACTCCTGGTTGCCGGCATTTTCTTCAATGCCATCCACCAGGGTGGAATGCAGCTTGACGTAATCCAGCCCCAGCTCGGTAATTTTTTTTATTTCAGATAAGCGTTGGCCAAACTGTTCAATTCCAACATGGCAACCTAATCCTTTCAGTGCGAAACAAATATCTTTGAATGCATCAAAATGTTTAAAAGCACCGTATTCTGATACCTCCAGCCATAAGCGCGAACAAATCTCAGGTTTCGCGCGCAACAGTTTCGCCAACTCACTGCGGAAAGTCCAGTTAGCGATTGAAGCTGCCGAAATATTGGCCGCGACATGGCCTGAGACGGCAGATACGTGTTGAACAGCCATGCGTATCACCTCAAGATCGACTAGTGGCGTCAAACCGAAGTGCGAGACTATGGGCATAAATTCACCAGCCAGTATTAATGGCTCGTCAGCTTCTGCCTGCAAGCGAACCATTGCCTCTTGATGCAGAATCCCCCCATTTTTATTAAGCACGGGATAAAACACCAGTTTAAGGTTTCCTGCCTCAACTGCATGCATAATCAGGGAGTGCCACTGCTCGCCCGGCATGACATGCAATTGATCCTCGTTTTCAAGTGCATGGCTAGTATTGGGACCCTGACCCTCAGCCAGGGATAAAGCATGGTCAACCCTGGACAGGATATCAATCAGGCTGGCAGCACGTTTATAACGCACCGTTCCCAGTTGAAAAATGTCGGTCAGGCTGCTCCATTTGATGAGTAATTGCTCATTGAGAATCTCCATCAACTGCTGGGCCACCCTGTTCGGGTCGCACTCTCGCGGAAGCATGATTGCAATTTCACCCGCCTTTATACGTCCCGATAAAGCATCTTCATATAATTTGGAAAAATCCAGAGCAATGCGTCCTATATCAATCAGTAAATTATCCGTTTCAAATCGACCCAATAACTCATTGATATGATTTAAATCGGAAAGCCTGATCAACGCGATTACGCCACAGTGTGCGGTCTCGGTGTCGGTGAGTTGCGCCTTGAAATGCGCCATAAAATAATCGCGATTGGGTAGCCCGGTCAGCGCGTCATAGTTGACTCTGCGGCGTAACTCCTCTATTCGCGCTGCCTCTTCATTGAACAACCTCCAAATCCGTTCAACCATACCATTCATGGCTCTTGCCAAAAACTTAAGCTCTGTAATTCTGGGCTCGGCTATCGTCATTAAACGCCGTTCTCCTATGGCTCCGGCTTGTTCTACCACCATATCGAGCGAACGACCGATTGATCGCAAAACCAGCATGGCAAGAAAGCCAACAACAAAACCACCCAGGCTAAACCAGAATAGCAAATTCTCAGCCTGCTTCCACAACGTTTGATACGCAAACTGATTTTGGCTGATCACTTGAACTGAACCATATTTCTCACTACTGGCACTTATTTCAGCCACGCCCGGCTTTGATTCGATTTCAAACACTTGCACAAACCATAAAGGTACATCCGTATCAAACATATCCTGCGTGCGCTGTGAAATGACCCGCCCAAGCGAATCACTGACAGAAATTGATTGATAGTGCCTGGTGTCAAACAAGGCTGCGACCTGCAAATCGATCATCGCCTTTTCCTTGTCCAACTGAGTCAAAGACAGCGCAAGAGAGTTGGCGATATCGATATTTTTACGTTCGAGTTGTTGCGACAGATAGCTTTGTGCGGACCACACACTAATGAGCAGGCTGCCGACAAAAGCGATAGTTGCCGAGATAACAACTGCCAACCACAACTGACGCATTAGTGACATAGACACCTCAACATAAAATAACGCGATTGAGTATATAAATTTTGAGCGGTATGGATTTCATGCAGACACCCTGACCACTACACCCAGCGCACGGATGCGCTCGGCAAAGGCTTCCATCTCTTGATCAGAAAGTATAGCCAAGCGTGGGGCTTCGATCTGCAGTGAAGGACGCGCAAGGCTGTAAAGCAGCACGCCTTGAGGCCTGATGTTCTCGTGCAAAAGTCCGGAGATAAAATCAATGTAGTCATCCTCATCTTGTCTGCAGGGTGGTGATCCGTCCAGTTTAAACCAGCAAGTTTGCAGCCAGGTTGGGCATATTGTAATCGCGGTAACAAGATTTTTGCGCACCTTGTCGATGCTCAACTGCGTATTGTTGACGACTTGCATACCTGTTGTACTGGCACGATCCAGCTTGAACCACACCTCACCCCTGAACTTTGCCATCTGCTGCAGCCCTTGTTGCACGTAGGGGCGATGCATCAGACTGCCATTGGTAATGAGTACGAGCTTAATGGAGGGTGGAAGGGACAGCTCTTGCTGCAGCTTGCCGACAAGCGCAACGACTTGCATGAATTCTTTTGCGCTGGTTGGCTCACCATTTCCCGACAAAGCGATGTCATTAATTCGGCGAGCTTCTTCCGGTACGCGTTGCTGCATAAATTCGCCGTGCAGCAATTCAAGCAGAAATCCGCGCAGTTCATTTTCCAGAAGGGTCAGGTCAACTTCTGGAGCGCTGCCAAGCTTGAGAGCCGGCACTTGGCAATACACACAACGCCAGTTGCAGGAGTTATTAATATTGAGATTGATGCCAATTGAAACGCCGCCTGCACGGCGCGAGACTACCGGGTAAACATAGCGCATACCCGCACTGTCGCGGCTGTGGTCTACTACACTGAGTTTGCCACTGTTCAAGATTTTGCCAGATTTAAATATTTTGCAGGATCCACAGGCTTGCCAAATTTGCGAATCTCAAAGTGCAATTTAACTTGATCTGCATCAGTACTGCCCATCTCGGCAATCTTCTGCCCCTTGGTCACACTCTGTCCTTCCTTCACCAGAATCTGATCATTGTGTGCATAAGCACTCAGATAGGTTTTATTGTGTTTGATAATGACCAGTTTTCCGTAACCGCGCAGTCCGCTGCCGCTATACACCACCTTGCCGGCTGCGCTTGCCATCACGGTCTGTCCCTTGACTCCTGCGATATCCACACCTTTGCGATTGGCACTTTCTGAATACTCGCCAATCACTTTTCCTTTCGTCGGTAAACTCCATTCCATCCCTTCATCTGAGGCGGTATCAATTTCTTGAGCGGGCTTCACAACCTGGATGGGGGGCGTCACACTGGCCACAGGCTGGCCACTCTCCTGCTGCAGGCCCTCAATTTGTGCAACAGCCTTGTCGGAGTACGGAAGCTTGGCTATTTTGGGCTGATCCTTTTTGACAATAACGACAGGTGGACTCGGCACTAGCGGCTTTGTGTCAATTCGCGGCCGTTCGCTCACGGCATCTTCAGAGGGGAGCAGTTTAATTTGCTGGCCTATCTGTATGGCAGCAGGATTCTCAATATTGTTTTGTTCAGCAACTTCTCGATAGTCCAAGCCATGCTCAAAGGCAATGCTGTACAGCGTGTCACCCTTCTGTATCACATAAAACTGGGGACGCACATCCTGCTCCCGCTGGCCTGGGTTTTTGCCTGATGTCTGTGGTTTTTTTATTGCAACATCACGCTCTTCAATCGGGGCGCGATGGTTCCCGCTGGCTCTGCATCCTGGCAGCAGCAACATCGCTATCGCCATCAACACCAGGCAAACCGGATTTTTTTTCAGTGTCATGCTCTTCCCATCAGTAATGGAACGAATTTTACAGTCTCGAGTTTACTCTCGCGATAACCATCTTCGTCACGCTCGATCAGGTGCAGTGACTGCTCCTGCGCACCCAGCGGCAGCACCATACGACCACCCACGGCGAGCTGATCGAGCAATGCTTGCGGTACATGGGTGGCAGCTGCGGCAATAATAATGCCATCAAACGGGGCTGCGGCAGGCAGACCCGAAACGCCATCGGCATAACTCGATATCACGTTATGCATATGCAATTCTTTGAGTGTAATATCAGCCCGCTCATGCAATGGCAAAATACGCTCCACCGAATAAACTTCGCGTGCGATCTGGGCCAGCACTGCCGCCTGGTAACCACAGCCGGTACCGATCTCCAGTACACGGTTTAACTGCTTCCCGTTGCGCATTATTTCTATCATACGCGCCACAATATACGGCTGAGAAATTGTTTGTGCGTAGCCAATCGGCAACGATTTATCATCGTATGCAAAATGTGATATTGCCTCTTCCACAAACATATGGCGCGGCACTGAATTCATTGACGCCAACACCAATTCATCGGCGATACCCTGGTCCCGTAGGCGCTCTATCATGCGCGTGCGGGTGCGCTGAGAGGTCATGCCGATGCCGCTGTGACGCAATGTATTCATACTGTACTTTGCCCAAGCCATGCCTGTACGGCATCAAGCTGACCAAACTGGGTCAAGTCAACCTGCAAAGGTGTAACCGACACGCAGTGATTTGCAATTGCATGAAAATCTGTGCCTGCTCCTGCATCCTGGGCCTTGCCGGCTGCGCCAACCCAATACACAGTTTCGCCCCGCGGATTAGTGCTTTTTACCACCGGCTCTGCCTTGTGGCGTTTGCCGAGTCGGGTTACAAGCCTGCCCTGCAAATGCTCAAATGCAACATCGGGAACATTCACATTAAGCAGCCATGGATGTTTATGGATATTTTTTTCAAAGCGCTGCACCAACTCCACCACGACGCGCGCAGCAGTATTAAAATGCGTCAACTCTTTGCCTGCAAGTGAAACTGCAATTGCGGGTATCCCCAGCAAAAATCCCTCGGTAGCGGCCGCCACGGTGCCAGAATAAATGGTGTCATCGCCCATATTGGCGCCGGCATTAATGCCCGAAATCACCATGTCCGGCTGGGTATCCAGCATACCGGTTACAGCAAGATGCACACAGTCCGTGGGAGTACCATTGACGTAGAAAAATCCACTCGGTGCCCGTCGAAGATTTAACGGGCGGTCAAGGGTAAGCGAATTGCTGGCGCCGCTACGGTCTCGTTCAGGCGCGACTACTATCACCTCTGCAATTGCAGACAAGTGAGTTGCCAGAGACGAAAGACCCGGAGAAAAATAACCGTCGTCGTTACTGAGCAGAATACGCATGAGACTGGCTTGATGGTGTTGGGATCATGACTGTTTACAGACAATTGACGTTAAGGTATAGCGCATCTTCAGCATCATATCATAATTTTATTGAAATACAGTCAGTTGCATAGGCTTCATGCGAAATTTTCCACCCAATTGTGCAGATCAAATTGCAGGAAATCTGTTGCCGGCAGTGGACCTTAGCAGAGCAAGAAGTGCACGCCGAGGTGAGGGACGCATCAGTGGTTAAAATCGACATCTGGCAGGCTCGGCAGAGTATATGGAATGCATGAACTGTAAGCGAATAGTTCTGGCTACAGTGAGCATCCAAACTAAAGAATTCTGGCTTGACAAAAAAGCGGGTAGTTTAAAAAAAAGTTTTCACTAAGCCACCTTATCCTCGCTCCCTGATGCGAAGTGCGTCAGAGTCTGAACTGCAGGGGGGCCTGTATTTTCTGGAAACTGCGCATGGAAGTAAAAAAACGGATCTGCGTGCCACCCACATTGCTGCCACCATTGAAGAAGCCGCATTCACCATTTCTTTGGTTCAAAACAACCCTTAAATTAATCCGCCGGAAACGGCCAAACAGGTTCAACTGGGGTCGATGCCGCTTTTTTGGCCTCCAACTCAGCTTTTTTTATGGCGGCTGCAGCCTTTCTGGCAGCTGCCGCTTCCTGCGCGATTGCCTTGGCCTGAGCTGCCGCCAGTTTACGCGCGTCAGCCTCTGCCCTCTTGGCTGCAGCCAGTTCCTGGGCGGCGATCTTCGCCTTTTCGGCAGCAGCTTGTTTTGCAGCTGCCGCTTCTTGTGCTTTCAGCCTGGCCTGTACCGCAGCTAATTTTTGGGCAGCTGCAGCTTCCTGCGCTGCGATCTTCCTGGCTTCATCTGCTGCTTTTTTGGCCGCAGCGGCTTCCTGTGCTTTCAACTTAGTCTGCTCGGCCGCCAGTTTTTTTGCGGCTGCGGCTTCTTGCGCGACTATTTTTCTCGCTTCATCAGCAGCTTTTTTGAACGCAGCAGCTTCCTGCGCTCTAATCTTAGCCTGCTCGGCCGATAATTTTTTTGCGGCTGCGGCTTCTTGCGCAGCTATTTTTCTCGCCTCATCAGCAGCCTTTTTGGCTGCAGCGGCTTCCTGTGCTCTCGACTTTGCCTGTTCAGCCATTAATTTTTTGGTAGCAGCAGCTTCCTGTGCGGCAATTTTTCTGGCTACATCTGCAGCTTTTTTAATCGCTGCAGCTTCTTGTATCGCAATTTTTTTGGCTTCCGCAGTCGCTTTTTTCTCGGCTGCAAGCTTTTGTGCACGCTGCTTAGCCAGCTCCGCGGCGGCCTTCTTGGCAGCCGCAGCTTCTTGCGCGGCAATTTTTCTGGCTGCTGCTTCTTCTTTCTTGGCGGCAGCTTCTTCCAGTGCTTTTGCTTTCGCTTGCTCGGCAGCTATTTTTTTTGCCTCTACTGCTTGTTTAGCAGCTATTTTTCTGGCTTCGGCTTCGGATTTTTTGGCTGCGGCCTCTGCTTGCGCCTTTATTTTTGCCTGATCATCTGCAATCTTTTTAGCGGCTGCGGCAACTTGTGCAGCAATTTTTTTGGCTTCGAGTGCGGCTTTTTTTGCAGCTGCCACCTCCATCGCTCTCAACTTGGCTTGCTCTGCCGCTGCTTTCTTTACCGCTGCCGCTTCCTGAATTGCAGCTTTTTTTACGACCTCAGCCGCTTGTGCCTCTGCTCGCGCCTTATCTCCGGCCTCTTGCGCGGCATGCATTTCCTGCTCAGCAAGTAACTTCTTTTCCTGCGCCGATTCCTGAAGCGCTTTCGCACGATTCGCCGCCTCTTCCTTCAGCGCTGCTATCTTCTGTCTGGACTCCAATTCTTTTTTCGCGTCAACAACAGCCTTATTCGCTGCAAGCAGCGATTTGTTGGCGAGGATTAAATTTTTAGCTGAAGCAACTGCATTTTTTACAGCGCGAATTTCTTTCGCAGTCAATTTTACCTTCTTCACCTGTATCACCTAACTCTCCTAAATTAACTCGTTATCTTTCTTAAGAACATTCCAGCATCGGGTAAATGAATTTGATAGCGCTCACCTTCACCGCTTCTGCTGACCTTATAGCGGTCGTGATGGAAATGACATTGTCACGATATTTATCCGCCCTTTTTACTTCGTCAGGCTTGTTCAGAAAGGGAGTATTTTGGCTGGAAAACACGGCTGATGGCAAGCCATTCATATAAGTCTTGCACAACTGATCAGTGGCGGTAAAAACACAGCCGGCATCTGCATGCTCAATCGCCTTGGGTCCGTTGGTTTTAAACATGATGAAGAAATGTTCTGGATAATTCTCAATCCTCAGAAACTGAGAAAAAAATTTAGGTTATTTTTATTATTTATATTTACGAAACTGCCCTACCACCACACCGAATATTTCCAATCCACCCTTGGGGCGGATGACCGGATAGGCTTTATTGGAAGGAATTAAAATAAACTCCCCCTTCTCCTTGCCCAGCGTCTTCAGGGTAAATTCGTTGTCTACAATCGCGATGACCATGTCGCCTATATTCGCCATATTGCGTTTTTCCACAACGACCGTATCACCCTCCATAATGCCGGAATCCATCATGGAGTCGCCCTTAACGGTGACCAATACAGTACTGGAAGGCTGCCTGACGAGGTATTCATCTATGGTTATCGTGTCGTGCCGCATGTCCCCAGCGGGATGCGGGGAACCTGCACGCACACTGTCAAAGATAGGGCGTTCAAAAAATCGTCTGCCCGGCTTAAGGCGTTTTTCAGGGGTAGATTCCAGAAACTGTGCGAGCTTGAGTCTCGCCACCAAAGCCGCCACCGCTGACTTTGATTTAAATCCCAACAACGACATGATGGTTGAATAAGGTGGCAGTACGCTGTTGTCTGCGTAATAGTCCTGTAATTTTGCGAGGTAGTTATCGTCTTGTTCCATGTGGCATACAATACTGAACGAACGTTCGTCTGTCAACACTTATTCGTAAAAAATTACCTGTTATCAATATCTTTGTAAATCTGGTGATAGGCCTTGGCACTGAGCCCCCAGCTGAAATCTTTGCCCATGCAAATTCGCTGCAGTGCGCGCCAGGATTTTTTGTCCCGAAACACTTCCACAGCATGCTTAGCTGCTGCCAGCAGGCTTGCAGCATCCATGCTGTTGAAGACAAAACCGCTGGCCACCCCCTTCTTCAACGTGGCAGCATGGCAATCTATAACAGTGTCGATCAGCCCCCCCGTTGCATGCACGACCGGCGGAGTACCATAACGCTGGCTATACATCTGGTTGAGTCCACAGGGTTCGAAGCGCGAGGGCATTAAAAAAATATCAGCTCCGGCTTCAATCAGATGGGACAAGCCCTCGTCGAAACCGACGTAAGCTGCAATCTTTCCGGTATTGTGGTGCGCCAAATTCAGTGCCGTACGCTGCATCTTGGTATCGCCACTACCCAGCAAGACCAATTGCGCTGGCATGGCAATCAATGTTTTTGCAATGTCGAGGACCAGATCCAGACCCTTCTGATCGGCAAAACGGCTCACCATTCCGAACACGGGGATCTCTGCATCGATGTGCAATCCAAGTCTTTTTTGCAGTTCCAGTTTATTGGCTGACTTGCCGCTTAAATCGTCTGCATGGTAAGGGTGAGCCAGATAAGGATCTGCGACGGGATTCCACTCATCAAGATCAATTCCATTCAGGATGCCGGTCAAGGACTCACGCCGGTGGACGAGCAAATCTTGCAAACCAAAGCCCAGCGCCTCGGTCTGAATTTCCCTGGCATAGGACGGGCTCACCGTGGTGATATGCTGAGAGTAGGTTAAACCCGCTTTGAGGAACGACAAGTTACCGTAAAATTCTACGCCGTCAAATGTAAAACAATCCCATGGCAATTCCAGTTCAGGCATTACGGCAGAAGGAAATATTCCCTGAAAAGCGAGATTATGTACGGTCATGACACAAGGGGCCGGGTCTTTCGCATAATGCAAATACGCTGGTGCCAGGCCGGATTGCCAGTCATTGCAATGTACAATATCCGGCTTCCATTTCAGTGGCGTATTTGCACTACCCAGTAACGCGGCAATTTTTGAAAACAAACCGAAGCGCTGCGCGTTATCCGCCCAATCCTCGCCATTTTCATCCTGATATGGGCCGCCACCGCGCAGGTACATCTCGGGACAATCAAACACATAAATCGGCACACCGCTCGGCAAGGTGTCGAACAACAACCGTGAGGGCGGTAGCCCGGGTGCTCCGGATGGCGGGTGCACGCAAAAGTCAGCGGCAATCTGCAGATGTGGCAACGCCCTTAATACCTGGGGATAACCGGGTAACAGTACGCGGATATCAACGCCCATGCCATATAGTGCAACTGGCAACGCGGCACTGACATCGGCCAGACCGCCAGTCTTGATGACGGGTGCAACTTCAGACGTAACAAACAAAACCTGCATAATTCAACCTGTCATTAACGAAATAATCTGCCTTACAACTTTTCCGGTGCGAAGTAATCGAACGTACCAGCCTGCAACAATACAATGCTAATTGTACTACCCGTACACGCACCCGTACCCACTTCTTCCGATGCAAATTTACCGCATGGAACTTGATTTAAGTCCTGAATATGCTTCTCTATAATTGAACTCATAACTGCAAGGAAGGGAGGGGAGCAGCAGTAAAATAGCTGCCTTCATTACTGGCAACATCAAAAAACGGGAGCCAAGCTGATATTTTCCTTGTGTGATGCGCGGCCAAACGTGAACAGCCGCACAACCCACTTCCTGGCACGGTTGCCAAATTTTAGAATTTCCGCCTGACAGCAATTAACATCACCCATAACATGCCCAATTGCCGTATCAATGTTCAATCCGCACCAGCGCAAACCCGCCACCCGCCGTCCTGAAGTTGGTTGTCTGTCCTTGGTATAGCCGCGCAATCACCAGTTGCACCTGTCCTTCATACACATAGCAGCGCACGTCGTATTTGAATGCTGCTTCTGTACCAGCCACCTTCACCATCACTTCGCCCGGCATCGCCTTGCGTTGAGCAACATAGCCGCCCCGCACTATCTCGGCAAATACACGCTGGGTCAATTTATCGCCTCGATAGCTGCCTCTGCCGCCATAGCCGGTGGCAGGCTTGAAGAACCAGTCTTTGCGTTCCCCCCACCATTGCTGCTCATCTTGAGCTTCAACCAGGCGGGTCTCCGGCACGCCTGATTGCAGTGTGGCGATACTGGTTTCGTCCAGACCCAGGGCGCGCAGGCGTTCTTTATCTGTCAGCAGAGTGAGGTTGCGCTTGTCTGCATATAAAATGTACGCGTGGGGATGTGGGGTCAATACCACCTGATTTTTCTGGTATGAAGCCAGCAAAAGCGGATACTGCTGCAGTGAAAAATCGGTCAGGCGGTTATAGATCAGATCAATTTTGGTACCGTCCACATACAGGCCGTCTGCATGCGCATCAAAATCGGCCGGGTCGGCGATGATAGACTTGATTCCGGCGGCTTCAAACTGCTGACTGGCCAATATAAATTCCGGATAGAAATACTGGGAGCGGGGCGCCACATCCACGATCGCCATAGTGTGCAATGGCGCGCTACCTCGTTGCAACTTCCATTCATGGCGAAACATCTCGACAAACACCTGCGGCAGATTTTCCATCGCCAGCGATTTACCAGCAAGCTCAGCACCTGCCTGGCTTTGCTGGAACAAGTCGCATAGAAATGCACCGCCCGCATTGGTATTAATCTCGATAAGATGAGCCCCCTCCGCGTTCAGATGAAAATCATACCCGAAGAAAACGCCCTTGCTGGCTGGCGCAAAGTTACTATCCTTATTCAGAACCTGCTGCTGCCAGGCGGGCAAAACAACCACTTTTTCCACCGCGGCAATCACCGCACGCATCTGTTCCATTTGTGCAGTCGAGATGACGATTGCAATATTGGAGAACAAATTGTCATGCGCTTCCTGCATGACGCCAGGCCATTCAGTTTTGAATTTGACCAGTGTTTGATCGAGAGTGCTACGGTTGATGCCACAGCTTGAACAAGCATTTTTTAACACTTCCACTATTCACCACCCAACAAACTATTCTTCAACGCTGCCTGCACGGGTTTGTCACCCACCCACATTTTGAGCAAGGCGCGAAAAAAATCGGCTCCCTCGATGCGTCCTTTATCGACGGCGCCCACTGTTACGCGAGTCCCGCTGGCGGGAATATAATCAAAAATAATAATTTCACCTTTCTTCACTTCACTAACCGACGCAAACATTTTTGAAAATTCATTCAGTCTGGAATCCAGGGCTTTCATTTCTTCGACACTATGATTTGGCGGAATAGCCTCACTGATTGCTTCAAGCATTTGTTTGCCGTTCACATCGCGCAGCATATAAAACACCATTCTCTTGGATCCGTTATCGGCCAGAACAGCGGTACTTGCGCGGGCTTTTTCTCGCAGATACAAACCAGCCACATAAACCCTGAAAAATAATTTTGTACGCAATCCTGCGCCGCTTAATACCAATTGCTGCGTATCAACCTGGATTTCATCGTCCAGTTTCACACCCTCGAAATCCAGACCATAAGACTGCATCGGACTACACAATAATAAAAACAATAACAGTATTTTCATTGCAAATTTTCCATGTTTTTGGGGTAAATTTACAGGGATTCAAACACTCCAGCTGCCCCCATCCCCGTTCCTATGCACATGGTGACGATCCCGTATTTCTGCTTGTGCCTGCGCATACCATGCAGCAAAGTTGCTGTACGGATTGCACCGGTTGCACCCAGGGGATGTCCCAAAGCAATCGCACCACCCAGCGGATTGACCTTGGCCGGATCGAGACCAAGATCCTGGATCACCGCCAGCGATTGCGCGGCGAACGCTTCATTCAGTTCTATCCAGCCTATGTCATTCAATGTCAGGCCCACCTGCTTCAATACACGCGGTACGGCTTCTTTTGGGCCGATACCCATAATATCCGGGGGTACACCCGCCACATTAAAACCGAGAAATTTACCGATTGGGGTCAGGTTATAACGTTTTAGCGCAGCCTCGCTCACCAGCAGTACTGCGCCCGCGCCATCTGATAATTGCGAGCTGTTACCCGCAGTCACCGAGCCTTTCTGTGCGAACACCGTTTTTAGTTTTGCCAGCGCCTCCAGCGAGGTGTCAGCACGCGGACCCTCATCCTGAGTGGCAAGCTTGTTGCGAAACTTAATTTCGCGGCTCCCCAGATCCGCCACTCGATCTGCAATCTGGTAGGCAGAAATTTCGTCCTTGAATTCACCCCTGGCGATGGCCTGTATCGCGCGCTGGTGGCTTTGATAGGCGAATGCATCCTGCGCCTCACGCGATACCTTCCAGCGCTCGGCCACTTTCTCCGCGGTCAGGCCCATGCCGAAAGCGATAGCGATATTCTCATTCTGCTCAAAAATGGCCGGATTGATCGCAATCTTGTTGCCCATCATCGGCACCATGCTCATGCTCTCGACGCCCGCCGCAATCATCACATCGGCCTCGCCCAGGCGAATTCGGTCTGCAGCCATTGCCACCGCCTGCACGCCGGACGAACAGAAGCGGTTGATGGTGACGCCCGGCACGGTATTGGGCAGCCCTGCCAGCAGCAACGCAATGCGTGCCACGTTGGTGCCCTGCTCTGCTTCCGGCATTGCACAACCCACAATCACATCGCCTATCGAAGCCGGGTCCAAGCCGGGTGCCTGTGCCATCACACTTTTTATGACATGCGCAAGCAAATCGTCGGGACGGGTATTGCGGAACATGCCGCGCGGCGCCTTGCCTACCGGGGTGCGTGTGGCGGCGACGATGTAGGCCTCCTGTATTTGTTTACTCATAACAACCTCCGCTTATGGGTTTGCTTATTTTGTCTGCTGAATAAAATAGCGCTAATGTAATCAAAAATTCACCAACCTAGTTTCTTAATGGCTTGCCGTTTTTCAGCATATGCTCGATCCGATCCTGCGTTTTCTGCGTGGATAGCAATTCCATAAAGTTGCGCCGCTCCAGATCAAGCAGCCAGTCTTCATCCACCAGCGTGCCCGCATCCACATCGCCGCCACACATCGTTTCTGCCACGCGGCAGCCTATGTCGTAGTCATGCGCTGAAATAAAGCCGCCTTCCAGCATATTCACCATCGACGCCTTGAAGGTGGCAATACCCACCCTGCCCGCCACAGCAATCTGGCGCTGATGCAGCGGCGGACGGTAGTCGCTGGCATTGAGTGCCAAGGCCTCCTGTTTCGCGATATGCAGCAACTCAAAACGGTTAATTACGATGCGATCAGTGCTGCGTAAATAGCCCATCTCGCGCGCCAGCTCTGCGCTCTTGGCCACCTCACCCATCGCGACATTCTGAAAATAACGCCGCAGGAAAGGGAAAATGTCACCGCCCCTGGCCTCTGCCGCAGCGCGCTGCGCCAGCTCCTTGCAGCCGCCGCCTGCAGGCAGCAGACCAACACCCACTTCTACCAGTCCGATATAACTTTCCAGCGATGCAACGATACGCGTGCAGTGCATGGAAAACTCGCAACCGCCACCCAGCGCCAGACCGTCGACCGCAGCGATGGTGGGCACGGTGGCGTACTTCAGGCGCATCGACACCTGCTGAAACTTGGCCACCACCTCTTCCACACGCGGCACATTACCGGTGGCGGCATTGAGTATCTGGCCGATACCACCGCCGCCTGCCACGGTAAATTTAACGCGCTGGGCGGCACCTTTGAGCTTGTCGAACATGCCTGCAGGCTGGGTGCTGACCTCCTTGACGCCCTGCATCAGTTGCAATAGGTGCGCCCCGGCGGAAAACGGCGGCTCGGTCTGCCACAGTATCAACGCCTTGAAATTGGCCTCCGCCTCGGCTATCGCGCGCAGAATGCCATCCAGTACTTCATTGCTGACCGCATGCATCTTGGTTTTGAAACTCAGTATGGCTATTGAATCCCCGGTATGCCACATGCGCAGATCATCGTTCTCAAATACCGTCTCGCCGTATTGCACCACCTCACCCAGCACGCGATCCGGGTACTGCTGGCGACGGTATACCGGCAATGCAGAACGCGGCTGACTGGCTTTGCGTGCGGGTGACCAGGAACCCTGTGCAGTATGCACTCCAGTACGGCCAGACTCCATCACCCAGGCAGGCAGCGCCACTTTTGCCATGGATTTTCCCGCTGCAATATCGGCATTGATCCAGCCTGCAACCTGCTGCCAGCCTGCCGCCTGCCAGATTTCAAAGGGGCCGGCATCCCAGCCGAAGCCCCAGCGCACTGCCAGATCGAGATCACGCGCGTTGTCGGCGATGCTTTCCAGATGCAGCGCACAGTAGTGAAAGGTATCGCGCAACAGACACCACAAAAACTGCGCCTGCGGATTTTTGCTGTCGCGCAACGCAGCGAGTTTCTTTGCCCAGTCACGCTCACGCAATATGTCTTTTACCGCATCGTCTGCCTTGCCCTCAGACAAACTATAGGTGTGCGTAGCCACATCCAACACGTGGATTTCCTTGCCCACTTTCTTGTAGATACCGCGCTTGGCTTTTTGCCCGAGAGATCCTTCATCAATCAATTTATTAAACCAGACCGGCAGGGCAAAATATCCATGCCAGGCATCATCGGTGAGCTTGTCGCGCATGGTATTCACCACATGCGAATACACATCCAGGCCGACCACATCCAGGGTGCGGAAGGTGGCGCTCTTGGGGCGGCCAAGATAGCGTCCGGTCAGCGCATCCACTGTGTCAAAAGCCAGGCCGAAAGCCTGCGCATGATGTTTGGTTGCCAGCATCGAAAACACGCCGATGCGGTTGGCAATAAAGTTGGGCGTGTCTTTCGCACGCACGACGCCCTTGCCCACAGTGGAAACCATAAAAGCTTCCAATTGGTCGAGCAATGCAGCGTCGGTTCCCTTGCATGGAATCAGCTCAACCAGATACATATAGCGCGGCGGGTTAAAGAAATGAATACCGCAAAAGCGATGACGGAGAGCTTCCGGAAACGCATCTGCCAGGCTGTTAATGGAGAGACCTGAGGTATTGGTGGCGAAGATAGTTTGCTCGCCCAGATAAGGCGCGACCTTGCGATACAGGTCGGACTTCCAGTCCACACGTTCGGCGATGGCCTCAATCACCAGATCGCATCCACGCAGCAATTCCAGGTTGTGCTCGTAATTGGCGGGCTGGATATAGCTGAGCCTTGAAGGAGAGGACAATGGGTTGGGTTCCAGCTTTTTCAGACCATCCAGAGCACGCAACACATTGCCGTTTGGGTCACCTTCTTTGGCCGGCAACTCAAACAAGATCGTTTCAACATTGGCATTGCTCAGATGTGCAGCAATCTGCGCGCCCATCACCCCGGCACCCAGCACAGCCACCTTGTGGATATATAAATTTTTCTTCATGAATACTCCCAAACAAAAAAATTGAAGGCAGATGCAATGCCTTTACCGTACTTGCTGAAAAAAATTAATCTATTGGAGACACTACACGCGGTTTGCGATCATCACCCACCGCGACATAGGTTAATGTTGCCTCGGTCACTTTTACACATATCGGTTTGGCGGGGTCACGTTGTGCATACACCTCGACATCTACCGTAATCGAGGTTCTGCCAACCTTGAGTATCGTGGCATAGAAACTCACGATATCGCCCATATAAATCGGCTCTTTAAAGACAAAGGAGTTGACCGCCACCGTCACAACACGACCCTTGGCACGATGTAATGCCGGTATGCTTCCGGCAATATCAACCTGCCCCATGATCCAGCCGCCAAACATGTCACCCGAGTAATTTGCATCGGAGGGCATTGCCGCAACTCTGATGGTGGGTTCACGCTGGGGTAATGTGACAATCTGATTGTTCATGCTAATGCCCTTCGTATAGCATATTTATTTCTGCTGAAAATTTAGCCACAACCTGCACGCGCTTTAACTTCAGGGTGGGCGTCAGCAGGCCATTTTCAATTGCCCATGGCTCTGTTGACAAACGTACACGGTGTATCTGCGCATAGCCCGGAAACTCATGTATTTGCAGGGCTATCCGCTTCAGTGCCTGGTCTTGAACTCTCAAGTCATGCAGTGAATTGGGTTGACCGGCATCCAGACCCAACTGCGTTGCAAGCAACCTCCATTGATCGGGGTTCACCACGGCCAGCGCCACCAGATATGGATGACTCTCGCCAAATACCATTACCTGATCAAGCAGCGGGTCACGCATAATCGCAATTTCCATGTCTGTGGGCGGGATCTTTTCGCCATTGGACAATACGATAATCTCTTTCAACCTCCCGGTGATATATATATGACCAGTCTCGCTGATGCGTGCGGTGTCACCTGTATTCAACCAGCCATCCGCATCAATCATGGCTTTAGTTGCCTCCTGGTTCTTCCAGTAACCCATCATCACATTCGGTCCCTTCACCAGCAAGGCATTCTGCGCTCCTATGCGCGCCTGTACCCCGTTTAAGGGCTGACCCACACTATCCGGAAAATTGTTATTCAAGGGATTGGCACTGATTACCGGGCTGGTTTCGGTCAAACCATATCCCTGCACGACAGGCAGGCCCAACCCTACAAACAAACGCGAGACCTCCGGCGACAAAGCCGCCCCCCCACTAATGGCTGCGCGCATGTGCCCACCGAGTTTGACCAGTACTTTTTTGGCCACCAGATGATTTAATAGCGGCCATAGCACAAAGGATAATTTCCACGAACCTCGCGACTGCTGGCACAAAAAACGCGCCCAGCCGACCTCAACTGCCAATTTGAATAGTTTACGCTTGAGCGGAGATCCCTCTTCCAGTTTTGCGTGTATAGCGGCATAAACACGCTCATAAATTCGCGGCACCGAAACCATCACCGTCGGCTTTATCGTTTGCAGATCCTCTCCCAACAACGGAACTGATCGTGCAAAGGCCACCACTGCCCCTGTCATCACTGTCAGGTAATAGCCCAGCGTGCGTTCAAATGTGTGCGAAAGCGGCAGGAAAGAAATCAATACATCTTCGGGATAAACCGGGAAAGTAGCCAATGTGCCAAAAGCATTGCTCAGGATATTGGCATGGCTCAGCATCACTCCTTTGGGCTTGCCTGTCGTACCCGATGTGTAGATGATGGTTGCCAGTTGCGCGGCAGTGGCAGCAAAAGGTGGCTGCAGTTGCGCAGCGACAGGCAGCCAGTTTGCAGCATAACTCAAACGGGGCTCTTCCTTGTCTGTAACGGCATCCAGCGCGACGAAGCGCTGCACACCAGTCATTTTCTCTTTGACAGTTCGTAAGGCCAGCCATTGCTCCTCGGTTTCAAACAGCATCACCTTGGCAGCGGAATCATTCACGATATATGCGACGTTATCCGGCCTGTCTACGGTATACAGCGGTACCACCACCAGTCCCAGCGACATGGCGGCCTGATCAAACATCACCCAGCAGGGGCAATTGCGCAGCATGATTGCGACACTGTCTCCCGGAGACAATTTTTCGGCCTGCAATGCAGACTGCCAACGTGCGATCTGCTCCCTCATTTGCGCCCAGGTATAAGACTGCCACTCAGTCTGTTGCACATTGTAATGGCGATAAGCCAGTGCCTCAGGCGTGCGCTTAACCCGGGCCAGAAAAAGACCATGCAGGGTACCTGCCTCTTGCGGTGTAATGATGTGGTCTGTTCTGTTGCTCATTTGATTATCCTTTCTTCCACAAACAAATCGCCAAACAGGGGGGCATCTGGTGTCACCGCATATTGCACGAAATCTGTTACACCGGCCACCATCAACACCTCTTCATCGATAAAAAAGTTACCTGTGCATTCGCGGCTTTTGCGCTTGAATATTTCGTATGCTGCATCCGCAACAATCTCCGGCTTGCGCGAGGCGGCGAATACTTTTTCAGGAAAATTAAACCTTATTGCCGCGGTGGCAATGGTTGTACGCGGCCACAGGCAGTTCACCGCAATACCATCCGCTGCAAATTCACGTGCCATACCCAGTGCGCATAAGCTCATGCCGAATTTTGAAATACTGTAAGCCACATGCGGCGCAAACCATTTTGCATCAAAATTTAAAGGCGGTGACAGGGTCAGGATATGCGGATTGGATGAATATTTCAGGTATGGTATACAAGCCTGGGAGGCCAGGAAGGTCGCGCGCATATTCACATCCCACATCAGGTCCAGACGCCTTGCCGGTGTTTCCACAGTGGAGGTCATGCTGATCGCGCTGGCATTGTTGACCAGCACATCAACACCGCCAAAGTGCTGTGCCGCCTGCTCGATTGCAGCCTGCAAAGCCACTTCGTCACGCACATCAAGCTGGATTGCCAGGCCATGCCCACCGGCCTGCTCAACCTCGGCCGCGACACTGTGTATGGTGCCGGGCAACTTGGCATGCGCTACAGCGGTCTTGCCAGTGATGACCACCTTCGCTCCGTCGCGTGCGCAGCGCAAGGCAATTGCACGCCCGATACCGCGACTGGCCCCTGTGATAAAAATAGTCTTGTCGCGCAAATCATTCATGGTTTGATTCCGCATTCACGATTAGGCAAACGTCGAGCTTGCGCGCCTATATTGCCTGTTATGAAATTAATTTATCCAGCTGCCAATTGATTGGGTGCAAAATCATCCACCATGATGATCTTGCGTCTGAGAGCGTAGTCACGCTCCAGCAATTTCGCCTGCTCGCCGTTGATCACACCCAGTCTGGACGCTTCAGCAATTTGCTCCAGTTCGTCACGCGATTTGATCTGCCCGTCTTTGCGTGCCTTGGCCACAACAGACTGTATCGGTTCACATTGCAGGGTACTGAGCAGCGCCGCCTCCAGTGCTCCCACGGCGTCTTGTTCACCTTTAGGTATATGCATGCCCAAAGTCAGCCGGTCACGCGCCGAGCCGGGTTGCATCAGCAGCGTGGACACCTGCTGACCAAGCAGGTCTGACGGCGGCATCACGCATTTTCCCAGGGGGAAAATCAACCTGCGCAACAGCCATGCGGCCATGCGATTGGGGAAGTTTTGCAACACCCCGTCAAACGCCTCCTGTATCCTGAACAGCGCGTCCTGCATCGACCAGTGCAGCAGCGGCAGATCTGCGTCCGGGCGGCCATCATCCTCAAAGCGCTTGAGCGTAGCCGAGCACAGGTACATCTGACTCAGCACATCACCCAGGCGCGCGGAGAGTTTTTCTTTGCGCTTGAGACTGCCGCCCAGTACCAGCATGGCCACATCTGCGGCAAAGGCAAAGGCGGATGAGTAGCGAGTCAATTGCTGGTAGTAGCGTTGTGTTGGGGCTGCGGTGGGTACGTCGATGCCGCGCCCGCCGGTCAAGCCGAATACCAGAGCCCGCACCGCATTGCTCATGCTGAAACTGATATGCCCCCACAGCGCCGCATCAAATGCAAGCAGGGCGGCTTTTTTATCGGGGTCATGAGCAGCTTTAATTTCCTTGAGCACATAGGGATGTGCGCGCACCGCACCCTGGCCAAAGATAATCAGGCTGCGTGTCAGAATATTGGCGCCCTCGACCGTAATGCCGATGGGAATCTGTTGATAGGTGCGTGCCAGATAGTTATCCGGACCCATGCAAATACCCTTGCCGCCATGCACATCCATCGCGTCGTTGATGACGGAGCGGCTGCGTTCCGTCATATGATATTTGGCAATTGCGGAAATCACCGATGGCTTCTCCCCCATATCGACGGCTGCCGCGGTAAGTACGCGCGTTGCCTCCATCATGTACACATTGCCACCGATGCGCGCCAGTGCCTCTTCAACGCCTTCAAATTTGCCAACCGGCATTTTGAATTGTTTGCGCACGCGCCCGTAAGCACCACTGGTACGGGCTGCCAATTTTGCCGCACCCGTCGCGCTGGCCGGCAGTGAAATAGAGCGGCCGGCGGCCAGGCATTCCATCAACATGCGCCAACCCTGACCGATGCGCTCTGCTCCACCGATGATGTATTCCAGCGGAATAAACACATCCTTGCCCGAGGTTGGTCCATTCTGGAAAGCCGAGTTAAGCGGGAAGTGGCGGCGTCCGACATTCACGCCCGGTGTGCTGGTTGGAATCAGCGCAAGCGTAATGCCGCGCGCTTCTTCAGGGCCGAGCAAGTGCTCGGGATCATATAATTTAAACGCAATGCCCAGCAGCGTCGCTACCGGTGCCAGCGTGATGTAACGTTTCTCCCAGTTCATGCGCAGGCCCAGCACATTCTTCTGGCCATTGAACTCGCCGTAACAAACAATCCCGGTATCCGGAATCGCACCCGCATCGGAACCGGCGAAGGGGCCTGTCAGGGCAAAACAGGGGATTTCCAGACCCTTGGCCAGACGCTGCAAGTATTTGTCTTTTTGTTCCTTGGTTCCGTAATGCAGCAGCAGCTCGGCCGGCCCCAGAGAATTGGGCACCATAACCGTCACAGTACCGGTCGCACTGCGTGAAGCAAGCTTTGTCACCACTGCCGAATGTGCGAGTGCGGAAAACTGCAAGCCGCCATATTCCTTCGGAATGATCATGCCAAAAAAACCCTTGTCCTTGATGAACTGCCACACTTGCGGCGACAGATCCTGACGTACATGGGTCACATCCCAGTCGTCTATCATCGCGCATAGCTGCTCGGTCTCATTATCGACAAAGGACTGCTCCTCTGCGCTGAGCGCGGGCTTGGCATAAGCCAGCAACTTGTTCCAGTTGGGATGGCCGCTGAACAGCTCACCGTCCCACCATACGGTACCGGCATCCAGCGCCTCCTGCTCGGTTTGCGAAACCTGCGGCAAAATTTTACGGAACACTTGCAGAATAAAGCTGCTGATCAATAGTCGACGAAGGAAGGGAACCCCCATGACCAGGACTATGATGCCAAGTGTTGCGACAGTTACAGTGAGTGCATCTCCCGAAATGCTGCAAAGTATCGACACCCCCGCCACAATTACGATAGATGCCAGCAACCACCCCCAGATAGAAGCACGAAAAAATGCAAGCAACAAGATGATGGCAAGCACTGTCAGTAGCATTAGAACTGTCGTCATTGCGCACTCCCGATTTTTATATGTGTTCCGTACTCTAACGCCAGCAAGACATGCTGACAATGATTAATTAATGTCTTGACCCTCTTTTTGATTTTTTATCTATTTCCCATAAGTCAGGATTCAGGTCTGGTGAATGCCGTATAACAACTTAATCAGTCTGGCTGAACAGCAGACAAACCCCGGGCTATTGAGATTTATCCAATTAATCAAGAAAAACCGGTGCATTTATGAGATTTTGAACATTTACACAGGAAATTAACATTTACTAATATTTCAATAACCAAAAAAACAATTTGATTCGATTCATTTTGGCAATAATCACAAGCAGAAATTATAGGCATCACATAATATCCTGTTCGTGCGTATCCATACCCCTTGAATAGGCTAAAATCAACGATACTCAAATTAAACACAGCAAGTTTTGTATGAGGCTATATTAATTTCCTATCCGCCTCAATATATATACTCGCCAGGAACACTATGAAACCAGCCAAACCCAAACAGCCACCACCCTCAAGCTCGCTCAAACAGGCACTACTTGGTTTATACGGTATCACCGGCGTTACCATTTCTACATTTGGCGGTTTCAAGGTTCCCTTTGCCGAATCTCATGCCAAGGATTACTGGCGCCACGCACTTGCGGGAATAGTCATTGTTCTTGCTCTAATTGCTGGCATTGTCAGCCTGGCTCTCTACATGTTTGACGCGAATTATTTCAAGTCGCAGATGGTTGACTATGTCAAGACACACAACCAGCGCGACCTGGTTCTGGATGGCGACATAAAAGTCACTTTCTTTCCCCAACTGGGCCTGAATTCCGGAAAAATGACACTGAGCCAACGCAACAGCGGCAAGGGTTTTGCATCGATAGAAAACGCACGGCTAAATATTGCCTGGTGGCCATTGTTGCGCAAGCAGCTGCAAATTGAAAGCGTTGCTCTGGACGGTGTTCATGCCAGTGTCATTCGCTATAAAAACGGCAGCACAAATCTGGACGACTTATTGGCAACTGAAGGCAATCTTGGAGATATTAAATTTGAAATCGACAGCATCAAGATAAACAATTCCTCCGCCAATTTACAGGATGAATTGGCGGGAATATCGTTGTCACTGCACGATGTAAACATTGAAACTGGAAAACTCACAGACTCATCGCCGGGTGATCTGAAATCAAGTTTTCGCCTTGAATCAAATAATCCGCACATTGATACAAAAATCAAACTGAACAGCCATTTTTTATTTGAGCTTAAAACCAGGCATTATGAATTGGCCAACTTTGAGGGAGAGATGGAAGGTGAAACCGCCGGCATCAATAATCTTGTTTTAAACTTCCAGGGAACCATCAACAGTTATCCCGCAGAGGATCGCCTGATTATCGATAAGTTTATGGCCTCTGCAAAAGGGAAGATCGAAAACCGCAAAATCGAAGCAAAACTCGACATACCCAAGCTGCAGTTCAACAAAAACATACTCATAGGGAACACCCTGATTTTCAGTACAAATCTTTTGCAGGAAGATGAAAATTTAACCGCCACCTTCGAATTGCCGGCATTTGAGCTAAAGGATAAAAAACTCCGGGCTGAAAATATAATGGCTAATTTTGATCTATTCAGGGCAGGACGCACACTACAGGGAAAATTCAACAGCCCTCTCAATATTGATTTTTCTTCAATGCAGATGCAACTTCCCGCTATCGTGAGCAATTTTAACGGCACGCACCCCCTATTCACAAACAAGCTGAGTGCAGCTGCATCGGGAGATATACTCGCCAATTTTTCAGAACAAACTATCAAGCTTAATTTCAAGTCTAAAATCGACGACAGCAATTTCACCGGCAGCGTGGGACTGAAAGACTACGCCCACCCGGCATTTACCTTGGACATAGGTGTAAACAAACTGGACCTCGACCGTTACCTTGCAACGGACTGGTCCAAGCGCTTTCAGGACGATACTCTGCCATTCGATTTCAGTTCGTTGAAGGATTTAAATTTGCGCGGCAAGCTGCGCAGTAACGAATTTAAATTTGCCAGGCTCACCATGAGCAATCTGATCGCCGAGATCAAAGCCGACCAGTCCACTTTGACTATCGAGCCTATCAATGCTCGTCTTTACAGTGGCGCTGCAACTGGAAGCTTGAGCATTTCTGTAAACGAAATACCTAAAATTTCCTTCAGGCAAAAACTGAACGGGGTGCAGATTAATGCACTGCTAGCTGACATCATACCCGGCGAGGCCAAGCTTGTCGGCAAAGGCAATCTCACCGTGGATCTGAACGCGACAGGCGCAAACATGGGGGCCGTGCGCAAATCACTTAACGGCAATGTCAGCCTCGCACTGGGTCGTGGCTCACTTGCCGGGATCAACCTTGCAGAAGCCTTGGTGGCAGGCAAGAGTCAATTGGGAATAAAAGATGGCGAACGAACCGAGACTGTAAAATTTACCGAAAGCACGCCCTATTCCGAGTTTAAATCCACATTTGAAATCAATGAAGGCAATGTACATAATAGTGACTTCCTGATGAAAACAACCCTCTTTACCAGCAAGGGTGAAGGCGACATTGCACTTGAAACAGGCCAGCTCAACTATCATCTCAATACCATGGTTGCCAGCAACCTTAAGCGCAGCGTTAACGGCGAGTTCGCCGAACTGAAAGGCATCACCATACCCATGCGGCTCACCGGGCACTATGCCTCACCAGCGTTCACAATAGATTTTGGTTTAGCCAGCGGTGGCAACCTGGATAAATTGCTTAAGCCCAGTACGCCCAAGCCCACAACCCCGCCTCCTGTCATTCCCAAGCCTGCAAAAAAATAATCGCCCAGGAGCTGTCACGGCTTCAAAATTTTCCGCAAGAAGGTGGATAATAGGCCCCTTACGGATTTAACAATCTTCCAGACCAGATACCACCTATGCAAACCGAAAGTTTTATCGCAGGCAAAGATGCCTCGCTCGAGTCATCCATCAGCGCAATGCAATCCAAATTAAGTGCTTTGGGTTTCCATATTGAAGAGCGCTCATGGCTCAACCCGGTGGACAATGCCTGGTCGGTGCATATACGTGACCGCGACTGCCCTCTGCTTTTTACCAATGGTAAGGGCGCGTCGAAACTGGCCTCATTGGCGAGTGCACTGGGCGAGTTTTTCGAACGCCTGAGTTGCAACTATTTCTGGACACATTATTACCTGGGAGCGGCGACCAGCCGTCGTGCCTACATTCATTACCCGCAGGAGCAATGGTTCAGACCGTCTGAAGATGGCGGCTGGCCAAAAGACCTGCTCACGCCGGAACTACAAAAATTCTACAATCCCGAAGGTAGTATCAACTTTGCTTCACTAATCGATTTAAACTCTGGCAAACCTGAAGCCGGCATCTGCGCGCTGCCCTACATCAGACAGCGTGACGGCATGCGCGTGTGGTTCCCGGTCAACATCATCGGCAACCTCTACGTCAGCAACGGCATGTCTGCGGGCAACACCCCCGCCGAAGCGCGCACCCAGGCGCTGTCGGAAATTTTCGAACGCCATATCAAATTCCGCATTATCAGCGAAGGCCTCTGCCTGCCGGATGTACCGGATGAGGTGATCGCCCGCTACCCGCGCATTGCAGCAGGCATCAAAGGGTTACGTGCGGCAGGCTACGGTATTCTGGTCAAGGATGCGTCACTGGGCGGGCAATACCCGGTCATGAACGTGACCCTGCTCAACCCGCACGACCAGGGCTGCTTCTCCAGCTTTGGCGCTCACCCGCGCTTTGAAATTGCTCTCGAGCGCTCCCTCACCGAGCTGCTGCAGGGGCGCGGACTCGATGCACTGGGCGGTTTCCCTGCACCGGGCTTCGATCTGGAAGAAATTGCCAGCTCGCCGAATATCGAAATTCACTTCGTTGATTCCAGCGGAATTATTAGCTGGAACTTCCTCGGCGATACTCCTGATTTCGAGTTTAATGACTGGAATTTCAGTAGCACAACCGATGAAGATTATGCGTGGTCGATAGACCGCATCCACGCCGACAAACACGACATCTATATCGCCGACTTTGCCCATCTGGGGGTCTACGCCTGCCGCATTATTGTGCCCGGCATGTCAGAAATTTACCCTCTCGACGACCTTGAATGGGAGAACAACAGCGTCGGTAACGACATACGCCCCGCCATCCTTAACCTGTCCAGACTGGACGACGACGAATGTGCCGAGCTATTGGACACTCTCAACGATCTGGGCCTCGACGACCAGCGGCCGGTCGCCGCGCTGATCGGCCTCGCCGCCGATGCGGATTCTTTCTGGCAAGACCTGCGCGTAGGTGAACTCAAAACCCTGCTGGCACTGGCGATAGGCGATGAAGAGGGCATCCGTGAAGGCTGCGACTGGGTGCGCCACTTTGACCAGTTAAACGAACAGCGCCGCAAGGTTTACCACTGTATCGAAAACCTCATCAACCTTGACGATGATGCACCTTATAGCGCCGCCCTGATACACCTCTATGGCGCTGACACCGTGCAACAGGCACAAGCCCTGCTCAATGGGGAACTACGTTTCTTCGGCCTGAATGCACCGGGGCTGGAACTGGAAGGATGTGATATGCATAAGCGCTTGCTCGCAGCCTATGCAAAGCTGCACGGGATATAAAACAAGGGTAGGTACTACGCTTTGCTATTTCCCGTTAAACCGGGTTTATTCCTGGCTACATGAGGGATTAGGGGGTAAAAAGGTTGAACAGTGTTAAAATCGAACCGTCCTGCTATCTCGTTATTGGCAACCCTCATATAGCTGGTATTTTTGCACTTAGCTCTCCAAATCCTGATGAAGAATGAAATTGAAAAATAAATACCACAACGCTTTTCTGGACACGGAGCCAAATCACCAATTCAGCGGCCACGCTTTTACAAGAATACCATTACTCGTTCTGTGCGGAATTTTCCTGTTAGTGAGCAATGGCTTTGCCGTACAGCAACAAACTTCACTCATCGCAGAGGCAGGTCAACTTGATAAACAGCCCCTGTCCTTAAGCGAATATTTCAGCGTGCTGGAAGACCCCAGCCTGGTCCTGTCGCTGGCCGACCTGCAGAAAACCGATATCGCAGCTCGCTTCAAGAATGACACATCCGCTGGAGAAGCGCTCAGCTTTGGCTACACGCGCTCAGCCTACTGGCTGCGGCTGACTTTACGCAACGCTGATGATCACCCGATCCAAAGGATGCTTGAAATTGCTTACGCCAACCTGTCCAGCATTGAAATGTACCAACCGACGGGTAATGGCTCATATCAGTCTATTTCAACGGGTAGTGCTTTACCCTTTGATACGAGACCTTATAAAAATCGTTATTTCGTTTTTCCTCTAACCCTTCAAGCCCATTCTGATCAGGTTTATTACCTGCGTATTCAATCTGCCGGGGCCATGCTTGTTCCGGCCAAACTTTGGGCACCCCAGGCATTTTTTACACACGAGCGAAACGACTATATCGCCCAGTCATTGTATTTCGGTATGGCGGTCGCGATGATCATATTCAACCTGCTGCTTTTTATCGCGTTGCGTAACCCCTACTATTTACTGTACGTCAATTTCGTTACATGCATGACTTTCGCCATTGCCGCTCAAAGCGGTCTGGCGCATGAATTTTTGTGGCCTGCCGCGACTCTGTGGTCGGATAGCTCACGCTTCGTGGGATACTCACTCTCGCTCGCGACCATGCTTTTTTTCATGCGATGCATGCTGGCTACCTGGCAGGTCATTCCAAAGTTTGACCGACTGGTCAGAACCTTGGCATCTGTACTCCTGTTTTTGCCCATAGTTTTTGCTTTTTCACTGCAAACTTTTGCCAAACCTGCAGTATTTATTTATGTTGCAACCCTGGTACTGATACTGGGAACCGGGCTATTCTGTGCCTCTAAACGACAGCGTAGCGCGATATATTTTACGGCAGCATTTACCTTGTTGTGTCTTGGCGGCATTGCGATCCCGCTGACCGGGCTCGGCCTGCTACCGAGCAATATTCTCACCCTGAATGGTTTGCAGCTGGGCACAATCGTCGAAATGCTGCTGCTGGCTCTGGCCATGGCTGATCGATTTAACATGATACGCAAGGAAAAAGAACAGGCACAACAAGAGGCATTAATAGCGCACCAGAGGCTGGTTGAAAATCTGCAGTCTTCCGAACGCGCTCTCGAAAGGAGTGTAATAGAACGGACGGAGGCACTGAAGGAAAGCGAGTCACGCTACCGAACTCTGGTGGAGCGATCCCCTGAACCGATTGCCGTTCATCGAGACGGATTTGTACTTTATGTTAATCCGGCCGCAGTCAGGAATATTGGCGCGAAGTCGGCACAGGAACTTGTCGGGAAATCCGTTCTGGACAGGATACACCCGGAATTTCATCAACAGGTTCTGGAGCGTGCCAATACATTTGCGGAGCTGGGTATCAGTACACCAATATACGAGGAAAAATTTATCAAGATGGATGGCGCGGTCATCGACGTTGAAGTCCAGAGCACGGAAATATTCTTTGACGGTGAATGGGCCACGCAAGTTGCCTTGCGCGACATCACCGGTCGCAAGGCTGCTTCGGATGAAATCATGAATATGGCTTTTTACGACTCCCTTACCGGTCTGCCCAATAGGCGGCTTATGTTGGACCGGCTAAGTCATGCACTGGCTTCCAGTGCACGTAGCGGCCGGGAAGGTGCGTTGCTGTTTATTGACCTCGACAACTTCAAGACCCTCAACGATACCCTGGGCCATGATATCGGTGATTTGCTGCTGCAGCAGGTTGCGATACGCCTGAAAACTTGCATCAAAGAAGGGGATACTGTTGCACGTATGGGGGGGGACGAGTTCGTTGTGATGCTGGAAAACCTGAGCGAGCATAACCTGGGGGCCGCATCCTATACAGAGGTAGTTGCCGAGAAGATTTTGTCATCCCTCAACCAGCCTTATCTGCTTGACACGCACAAATACAAAAGTACCCCAAGCATCGGTGCCAGTTTGTTCAAGGGGCACGAACTGGAGGTGGATGAGTTGCTGAAGCAGGCAGACATTGCCATGTATCAAGCTAAGAAAGCAGGCCGCAATACCATACGCTTCTTCGATCCGGAAATGCAGGATGTCATCAATGCCCGGGTATTGATGGAAGGCGAATTGCACAGTGCGCTGGAGCACCAGCAATTCCAATTGCATTACCAGATGCAGGTGGATAGCGCGTACCGACCATTTGGTGCTGAAGTATTGATACGCTGGTTACATCCGAAACGCGGTTTGATATCCTCCGAACAGTTTATTCCGTTGGCGGAAGACACCGGTCTAATATTGCCCATTGGGCAGTGGGTACTGGAAACTGCTTGCGCCCAGCTCAAAATATGGCAGCAGGATACGCTTACCTCAGACCTCATTCTTGCGGTGAACGTAAGCACCAAACAATTCAGAAAGTTTGGTTTCGTCACTCAAGTCCAGGATGCGGTAAAGCGCCACGGTATTAACCCGATGCGGCTTAAACTCGAACTGACGGAAAGCCTGTTGATGGAGAGCACTGAAGAAATTATTGCCTCCATGAATATTTTAAAGAAAATCGGTATCCAGTTCTCACTGGACGACTTTGGCACTGGCTATTCGTCACTGCAATATCTAAAACAACTCCCCTTTGACCAGCTCAAGATTGACCAATCGTTCGTTCGCGACATTACTTTCGACAGCAATGACAGGGCAATTGTGCGCACCATTATTGCCATGGCAGAGAGCCTCAACATGGGTGTTATAGCGGAAGGAGTGGAGACGGAAGAACAACGGCAACTCCTGGTAAACAAAGGTTGTACTCACTACCAGGGCTATCTGTTTGGCAAACCGTTACCGATTGAACAATTTGAGGCGATGCTGCAGCAAAGTTGATTGCATACATTGCGTGGGCGGCCTCACAGTATCACTACGAAACACATCAATGAATATTTCAATGCACTTTTCATTCGGCAAATTTTTTGTTAAACCATGTTTTTACCACCTGGGTCAGGGTCATATAACACAGCAGCATTGCCGCCAGCAGCAGCCAGTATAGCGGCGGCAGCGGCTGCAGGCCCAGCGTGCCGGCCAGCGGCGATATCGTCAGCCAGGCCGCGACTGAGACGATGATCAGCGAAGTGGCAATCAGCGGCCCACTGGCCCTGCTTTCAACAAAGGGAATCTTGTTGGTACGCATAATGTGAATGATCAGCGTTTGCGTAAAGATGGATTCCACAAACCAGCCGGTGTGAAACAGCTCGGGATTTTGCCCGCTGTTGAACACGTGCAACATGATGAAAAATGTCAGGTAGTCGAAGATTGAACTGATAGGCCCGACAATCAATATATAGCGCTCGATTCCCTCGATTTCCCACTTGCGCGGCTTGATCAGCCAGTCTGCATCAACCTTGTCGGTGGGGATGGTAGTCTGTGAAAAATCATAGAGCAGGTTATTGATTAATACCTGGATCGGCAGCATCGGCAAGAAGGGCAAGAACACGCTGGCACCCACCACACTGAACATATTGCCGAAGTTGGAACTGGCGGCCATCTTGATGTATTTGATAATATTGCCGAACACCCGCCTGCCTTCGAGCACGCCCTGCTCCAGAATCAGCAGGCTGCTCTCGAGCAGGATGATATCCGATGATTCTTTCGCAATGTCGACCGCGCTATCCACTGAAATTCCGACATCGGCAGCCTTGAGTGCCGGCGCGTCGTTGATGCCGTCTCCCATAAAACCGACAACATGACCCCGTTTCTGCAAAGCGCGGATAATCCGCTCTTTATGTGCCGGCAGTAACTTTGAAAATACGCTGGTTGCATCGACAGCTTCGGAAAGTTCCGCGTCATTCATTGCCTCTATTTGCGAGCCGAGTAGCAGATGCTCTACCGGCATGCCCACTTGTTTGCAGATATAGGCGGTGATGACTTCGCTATCGCCGGTCAGTATTTTGACTTTTACGTTCAATCCGAGCAGCCGCTTTAAAGTCTCGGCAGCCGTTTCCCTGGGTGGGTCGAGGAAGGCCAGAAAACCCAGCAGCACCAGATCAGATTCGTCCTTAACCGCATACACAGGCTCATCCGGCGCACCCGGCATTTGCTTGTAAGCCAACACAATGACGCGGTAACCCTGGCTGTTCAGCTGGGCTACCATTTGCGTGCTTTTGACAATGTGTTCAGGCAGCATGGGGATTATCTCACCCTCGATTTCCACCCGGCTGCATACAGCCATCATTTCTTCGAATGCGCCTTTGCAGATCAGCGTGTTTAAACCTGTTTCATCTTCCACCACCACTGACATTCGGCGGCGCACAAAATCATATGGAATTTCGTCGATTTTGCGATACTTTTCATCCGCCTGCAGATGCTCTTCCAGCTCCTCATGGGCGAGGACAGCCTCATCGAGCAGGTTCTTCAAACCGGTATGGTGGTAGCTGTTGAGAAAGCCGTAATGCAAAACTTTTACACTGGTGTCGCCGCGCGCATTCAAGTGCTTCTCCAGTACTATCCTGCCCTGAGTAAGCGTGCCGGTTTTGTCGGCACACAGTACATCCATCGCACCGAAATTCTGGATTGCGTTCAGACGTTTGACGATCATTTTTTTGCGCGACATGGCCAGCGCGCCTTTGGACAAATTAACGGTCACGATCATCGGCAGCATTTCGGGTGTAAGCCCGACTGCCACCGCCAATGCAAACAGGAAGGCTTCTGTCCAGTTGTGTTTGCTCAAGCCGTTCAGCAGAAAAACGGTAGGCACCATCACGGCAATAAACAGGATCATCAGCCAGGTAAATTTGCTGATACCCAGGTCAAAACTGGTCAACTGCCGCTGTCCTGCAATGCTCGCAGCCAGTGAGCCAAAAAACGTTTTACTGCCGGTGTGTATGACGACTGCGGTTGCAGCACCGCTCACCACATTGGAACCCAGAAAACAAATATTTTTCAATTCCAGCGGGTTGCTGCATCCGGCAGAAATTTCACCCGCTCTTTTTTCAAGCGGCAGGGATTCCCCGGTCAGCGCAGACTGATTCAAAAACAGGTCTTTTGTGTAAACCAGCCGGATGTCAGCCGGCACCATGTCGCCAGCAGCCAGATTAACAATATCGCCGGGTACTAATTGTTTGAGGGGAATTTCATGCGCCTTGCCATCGCGCACCACCGTTGCGGTGTTGCTGACCATGGCTTTAAGTTTTTCGGCTGCATGATCGGCTCGCGTTTCCTGCAGAAAACGCAACACGATACCCAATATGACGATTACTAAAATAACCACTGTTGCGCGCAAGTCGCCCGTCACATAGGACAGCAATGCCAAAGCAAGCAGGAGCAGAACCAGCGGATTTTTGATATTTCCCAATAGTCGCATCAAGCCGGACTGATGCTTCTCCCGCGCAATTGCGTTGGAACCGTACTGTTTTAAACGGGCATTCGCCGCATCTGTCGTCAAACCCTGCAAGCCTGACTCAAGCGCGTTTAAAGCTGCGGCATTATTGAGTAATGCTATTTCCAGTAATTGTGAAAAATTTCCCGCATTGCTTCCTGCTGCAAGGGCGCCTGCAGGTAGTGACAAGTCCGTGCGCTTTGGCTGCATGTTCATTCATACCCCGGCTGCTAGTGATATTTATTTTTGCCACAAAATAAAAGCGGCCTCCAGTGGCACCACTGCTTTGTCAATACGGGGAATTACCCGCGCCGTATAGTCCGCCGCTACCCGCATTGCAGGCACTGTTGCTCCATAAACAAAGCCACCTGTCGCCCCTACCATTTGCCGCAACTGTGTCATTTCATGCCGCTCTGGCGGACCATTTTTTTTTCCGATTGCATAGAGCTCCACCCGCACAAATTTTGGATCGAGGGCATCGAGATAAAGCTGAATTTCAAATGTATGCTGCTCATTTTCAGTCTTGATCACCACTTCAGCGAAACGCAAACCTGGCCATTTTTGCTCGAGCGCCTCACGCCAGTTAGCCAGTATCAATCCCGCTTCACCCTTGTTTGCAGTACGTTCCAGATAGGCTGAAGCAGCTGGAAGATAGTGTTGTTCGGTATATTCGCGCACAGCCCGGTTGCTGGAAAAATGCGGAGTAAGCTGCGACATGCTGGCGCGCATGCGTGCCACCCAGGCAGTGGGAATACCCTGTGCATCGCGCCTGTAAAACTCAGGAGCTACTTCCTGCTCAAGCAAGTTGTAGAGTGCCTCTGCTTCTTTTGCATCCCAGGCTGGATCTTCTCCATGTTCATGACCATCTCCCAGCGCCCAGCCCACTTCAGAGGTATAGGCTTCGGCCCACCAGCCATCCAGTTCAGAAAGATTAATACCGCCATTGACGAGCACCTTCATGCCGCTGGTTCCGCTCGCTTCCCATGGCCGGCGCGGCGTATTGAGCCAGACATCCACTCCCTGCACCAGGCGCTCGGCCAGATGCATGTCATAGTCGCTGAGAAAGATCACGCGGGAACGCGCTTCTGGTCGCCGCACAAATTGAACCCAGTGCCGGATCAGATCACAGCCTGCCTGGTCTGCAGGATGTGCCTTGCCCGCAAGAATGAGTTGCATGGGGCGCTCCGGATTGTTCAACAGCCGCAACAGTCGCACTGCATCATGCAATAACAAATCGGGGCGCTTATAGGTGGCGAAACGGCGCGCAAAACCGACTGTCAATATATTTTCGTCAAGCAGATGTCTGGCTTCATCCACGGCAGCCGGTGCAGAACCGGATGCAGCAAGTTGACGGGAAAGGCGTTCACGCGTGTAATCAATCAGAGATTTTCTGGCAGCACAGCGGAATTTCCACAGCTTGCTGTCGGAAATGGCAAGGATATCTTCTTCCATCCCTCCCATCGTGCCCAGCCAGCGATTCTTGCCACTGACCTCGGTCCAGAGATCGTCTGCTTCTGCAGAATCCCAGGTCGGCATATGCACGCCATTGGTCACATACGAAACGGGCACCTCATCCACCGGCCAGTGCTTAAATATTGGCGAGAACAACTGTCTGCTCACCTCCGCATGCAGACGGCTCACACCATTCACCGCGCTGCTGCCGCGTATGGCCAGATAAGTCATATTGAAACTTTCAGACTCGTCATGCGGATTCTGGCGCCCCAGCGCCAGCAAATCATGAAACGGTATACCCAGCTGGTTCTCGGCGTATCCGCCGAGGCAATGTTCTACCAATGCCGGTGTGTAACGGTCAAAACCGGCAGAGACCGCGGTGTGCGTGGTAAACAGATTGCCTGCGCGTGTTGCTGCCAAAGCACATGCAAAGGTTTGACCGCTTGTTTTCATGAAACTGCATGCGCGTTCAAGTACTGCGAGTGCCGCATGTCCCTCGTTCAAATGGCACACTTCGGGTTCAATACCCAGCGCATTGAGAAGTCGCCATCCGCCTATGCCAAGTACCAGCTCCTGCATCAGCCGCAAGTCGGGTTCACTCACATACAGCTCGCTGGTAATCCCCCGGTACGGTGGATAATTTGCCGCATCATTGCTGTCAAGCAAATACAACCTGACCCTGCCAACTTCCACCTGCCATGCACGCAACCAGATTGGGTGGCCGGGCAAATCAAGCTGCATACGTAGCCACTCACCATTGGGCAGGCGCAAAGGCGTGATCGGCAACTGTCCGGGGTCGTTATTGGGGTAAATCGCCTGCTGCGCACCACCATTATCGATCACCTGACGGAAGTAACCTTGCTGGTAGAGCAGCCCCACGCCGATTACCGGCACGCCCAGATCGCTCGCGGCCTTAAGCTGGTCTCCGGCCACATTACCAAGGCCGCCGGAATAGATGGGCAAGGCTTCACTCAGCATGAATTCCATACTGAAATAAGCAACACACTTCAACGGTGATTGCGGATAGGTTTGCTGAAACCATGCAGGCTTTTCTGCTGCCTGACGCTTGGCTTGCAACTGGTCGTCGACATCCCTGCGGAAAACCGGATCGTCCATAATAAGCTGAAGTTTGTCACGTGAAACGGTCTGCAACACGACCCATGGATTCTGTGTCAGCTCCCATAATGCCTCATCAAGCTGTCGCCACAATCTGTCCGCCGCATGGTTCCAGGACCAGCGCAAATCAAGCGCCAATTCAGCCAGCGCATCGAAGCCGTCTACATCTGTAGGCAACATACTGTAGAGAGGATTGCAGGCCCTGCTTGCTTCACTCATGGTTTTAACCCCTGTGATTGCCTGACCGGGTCAAACACATCAATTTTAGACGCGATCAATGACATCAGCGCATCCCAGGATTTTTCAAATGCCGCAGCACCTTCAAGCTGCAAATCTGCGGCTAGCGTATCAACATCCACACCCGCCCGCGAAAATTCCGCAAGCAATTGCTCGGCATCACCGCTATCGGGTGTCAATACAGATTTTATTTCTCCCTGTTGCGCAAATGCGAGCAACGTCTTCTCGGGGATCGTGTTGATGGTGTCGGGCGCGTATAACGCGTCGATGTAAAACGTTTCTTTGGCTGCGGGATCTTTGGTGCCGGTACTGGCCCACAGTAGCCGTTGTGGGAGCGCACCGGCAGCCTGAAGAGTTTTCCAGTCTGGAGAGTCAAGTAATTTGCGGTAGGATTTATAAGTGCGCAGAGCGATTGCAATGCCAAGACGGTTACTCAATTCAACAGACACCCTGTCTTTTACGGCCACATCCCAGCGGCTTATAAATACCGATGCCACAGAAGCAACCCTGGCATCACGACCTGATGCAATGCGTCTTGCTATGCCACGCATATAAGCCTTTGCCGCCGCAACATATTGCTCGCGCGAAAACAGCAAGGTTACGTTAACCGGCACACCGGCAAATATAACTTCTTCAATTGCGGCAATACCCGCTTTCGTTCCTGGAATCTTGACCAATAAATTGGGGCGTTCAAACTGCGAATGCAGTTGCAGCGCTGCCCTTATAGTGTCCGTAGTATCGTTTGCCAGTAGCGGCGAAACCTCCATGGACACCCAGCCGTCAACACCCACGGTAGCATCGTGAAGTGGACGAAAAAGATCCGCGGCTCTGGTCAAATCTTCCAATGCCAACTCTACAAACAATTCCTCGCCTGACTTGCCAGTCTGAAATTTTTTACGTATCGCATCGTCATAAACGCTGGAGTTTTTCATTGCGTTATGGAAAATCGTGGGATTTGAAGTCAGCCCCGTTACTGAAAGCTCGGTGATATAACGCTGAAGTGAGCCGCTATTCAGAAGGTCACGCGTAATATTGTCCAGCCAGATACGCTGACCCAGGTCATGCAGTTGCTGTGTGATTTTCATATTGATTCCAGTTCTGCCAGGTAAACGTGAACTAAACTGTGGCGCTCTTGTTGCCGATATAATTATTCGGGATTCAACCAGCCTCCATCAGCAGCGATGAGCGCATCAGCTGCCTTGGGTCCCCAGCTGCCAGGCTTGTAAAAGTGCACCGGATGTTGCGATTTCAAGACAGTATCAACTACTGCCCATGCCGCCACAATCGAATCCTCGCGACTAAACAACGCACCATTGCCTGCCATGGCATCCCCCAACAACCTTTCATATGGTGTTTCGTGTTCAGGTTGATCATCCTGCAGGAAAAGCTCGCGTTGATCACCAATAAATTCTTTCCCTGCTCTTTTTACGCGGGCTGCAAGTGCAACGGCAGAATGTGGGGAAAGACGAAAGCGAAGATAGTTGGCCCGCCCCGACTTTGCCGCAGAATCGGCAAAAAGATTTTGTGGCGGAGGCTTCAGTTGTACCAATATTTCTGCTGCTGTATCAGTCAACATTTTCCCTGAACGCAAGTACCACGGCACACCCTGCCAGCGCCATGAGTCAATAAAAAGCTTCAACCCGCAAAAAGTTTCCACATCTGAATTTTTATCAACATGCTGCTCCTTGCGGTAACCAACATACTGTCCGCGCACCAGATCATCCGCTCTCAGTGGGCGCATTGCCTGAAAAATTTTTGCCTTTTCCGCGTGAATTGCTCCATAGCCCCTGTATGCAGGCGGTTCCATCGCGAGCAATGCAACGATCTGAAACAGGTGATTCTGGATCACATCGCGCAAACATCCAGCACTCTCATAAAACTGGCCACGCTCTCCGACCCCAAAATTTTCTGCCAGTGTGATTTGCACACTGGCTATATTATTGCGATTCCAGACAGGCTCCAGAAAGGAGTTCGCAAAACGAAAATAAAGGATATTCATAATCGCTTCTTTACCCAGATAATGGTCGATACGAAAAATGGAATCCTCAGCAAAGAATGTTTTTGTGATCCGATTGAGCTCCTTTGCAGATCTCAAATCTCGACCAAATGGCTTTTCAATGATAACCCGGGCATTTTCTGTCAATCCGGTTATCCCAAGGCTATTGATAACGGTTTCAAACAATGATGGCGGAATCGCCAGGTAGTGAGCAGGTCGAGTGGCTTTTCCCAAGGATTCTTTGATCGCTTCGAACGTAGAAATATCGTTGTAGTTCCCCCCGACATAGCGCAGCAATTGAAGCAGGTGCTGGAGTGCCGGTTTGTCATCAATCTTGCCGGACCGTTTTATGCCATCCGTGACTCTTTTGCGCAACTGAGCCAGACTCATCTTGCTGGAAGCAACACCGATAACCGGCACATTCAAATCCCCCCGCTTGGCCATTGCATATAACGCGGGGAAGATTTTTTTGTGGGCGAGGTCTCCCGTTACACCAAAGAGCACCAGTGCGTCGGACTGATTGGGCTTTTTTATATTGCTCATCACTACACCACTTCTATCAAACAAAGTTTAATCAGTGTTCATGCGTAAAGATCAATTAATTTTCTATTATTCAGTCACAGGGATATCATCTGGAATTACTGGATTCATATATCTGCGCCCATTCCGGATACATCATGTGTTAATACCCGGAAAATTACAATGGAATACCTCTAAATATCATTTATGATTTTCTGTCAGGCCCGCATTCAAATGAAGCAATCGCCAGAACCCACAGGCAAAAAGGACGACTTAGTAATGTATCGATATTTCACTCTTGCTATAATTCACGAAGTTAAATCATTGGAGTACCCATGCGTCCGGCACAGCTTTTAACCGTCCTTGATCGTGAGTTTTTAAGCGCTCGCGAAGGGCATCACACACCTGTCATGCTATGGGGCCCCCCGGGTATTGGCAAGTCACAAATTATCGCCCAGGTTGCCGAGCGTCACGCCGCCCCAATGATCGATATTCGCCTGTCACAAATGGAACCTACCGATCTGCGCGGCATTCCATTCCGTATTGAAAATCGCGTTGAATGGGCTATTCCCTCAATGTTGCCAGACGCTGAACGACATGGCCCCAATGGCATTCTGTTTCTCGACGAAATTACCTCTGCTCCACCCAGTGTTTCGGCTGCGGCCTATCAGTTAATTCTGGACAGACGGCTTGGTGAATATGAAGTCCCTGCCGGCTGGGCTATTTTTGCGGCGGGAAACCGCCAGGGCGACAGGGGGGTGACTTACACCATGCCCGCACCTCTGGCGAATCGCTTTTCGCATTTCGAAGTCGAGAGCAATATCGATGACTGGGTCAGCTGGGCCTATGCCAACAATATGGATGACAGGCTGATCGGCTTTCTGCGCTTCCGCCCCGAGTTGCTGTTTGACTTCAACCCGGCGCATAACCCGGTAGCTTTCCCCAGTCCGCGCTCGTGGGAATTCGCCCATCGCACCCTGCAAAAATTTGGCGACCACCCCGAACTGTTGTTACCAACTTTACAATCCTGTGTCGGCCCTGCTGCGGGGCTGGAACTGCACGCCTTTATCGAGAACCTGGATAACATGCCTGATCTGGATGCCATTTTGCGTGGTGAGCAAGTTGCGGTTCCACGTGAGGTGGATCTGCAATATGCGGTGGCATCTGCACTTGTAGGACGTGCCATACGCGCCAAAGGCACTGCCGATGCAAAAATACTCCATGGCCATATTCTGGATTATGCCAGCCGTTTTCCGCTACGCGAAATGGGCATCATGCTGGTGTCTGATATGCATCGTGCAATTGGCCAAAGCCTGTTCGCGGTGCCGCAATTTTCCAATTGGGCAAACGCCGTGGCTGACTTGATGCTGTATGAAGCCTGATAGAAATCACTTTTAATCTCCATGCCCAAGCAGGAAATCGAAACCAAACTCGCGGCTGCGCGCACCCGTTTGATTCTGGACAAACCCTTTCTGGGCGCATTGGCACTGCGTTTGCCGCTGGTCGCGGCCGATCCAAAATGGTGTCCAACCAGTGTCACCGATGCACGTAGCCTTTACTACAATCCCGCTTACATCGACAAACTCAGCCTGGAGCAGACTCAGTTTGTACTCGCGCGCGAAGCCCTGCACTGCGCGCTGTCGCACTTCGCCCGGCGTCAGCACCGTATTAAGGCCCGCTGGGACATTGCCTGCGAGCACTCCATCAATCCGGTACTGGTCAGGGATGGCCTTATTCCACCACCCGCCACGGTGGTAATATCTGCCTATGAAGGCATGACTGCAGAAGAAATTTACCCCTTCCTGAGCGATAACGACGATGACGAAGCTATGGATGAAAACATCCAGTCGGGTGACGACAGCGATCCGAACCAAAGTGGGTCGCATAAGGGAGATGAGAATCGGGAAGGTGGCCAGGGCCTATCGCCAAAACAGGACGATGCTCAAGCGGGTGGGGCCGCTGAAACACAACCACAGGAAGAGCTTGAGGGAGAACGCGGAGCCGCACAGCCCCAGCCACTGACAGCCAGTGAGCAGGATGCGCTGGCCACGCAATGGCAACAACGCATGGCCGGTGCGGCTTTGCAGGCACAACAGGCGGGAAAATTGAGCGGCATGCTGGCGCGCTTTGTGGGTGAGTTACTGCAACCCAAACTGCCATGGCGCATGCTGCTGGCGCGCTATATGACGCAACTTGCCCGCGACGACTACAGCTACACGAGACCTTCTCGCCGCGAAGGCGAGATGATCATGCCCTCCTTAAGGAGCAGCCAGGCCAATATCGTGGTCGTGCTCGACACCAGTGGCTCGGTCGGTAGTCAGGAGTTGGGCGAGTTTCTCGCCGAAATCAACACACTCAAGGCGCAGTTGCGCGCCAGCATCACCCTGCACGCCTGCGATACTGCTCTGGCCAAAGACGGTCCGTGGGTATTTGAAGCCTGGGAAGAGTTCAAATTACCCAAAGAATTTCAGGGTGGCGGCGGTACTGATTTCAGGCCGATTTTCGACTGGATAAAAACTCAGGGAATGGCTCCTGATATGCTGTTATATTTCACCGATGCCGTGGGTGAGTTTCCCGCTATGGAACCTTCCTATCCTGTCATCTGGCTGGTAAAAGGTAAAGCCCCTGTGCCATGGGGACAACGCATACAGCTAAATTAATCATGTCCGAACTTACTCCAGAAGACTCATTAAGGCTTAACGTCATGCTCGCCGGAGACATCCAGGCGATACGCATCGATGCAGCCAATATGACGATTTACGGCCTCTCCCCGCGCGGTACGGCCAGCGTCAAACTGCACCCTGTCGGTCGCTCCGATCAATACCTGCGCACAGCGCGCGAATTGCTGGCAGGCTTTGCCATCGGCTCGCCCGGCGGCTATCCTGTGTATCTGCAACGCTGGACGCGCATGGGGCAGGCGCGCGACAAAGGGCTGGATAGATTACTGCTCTTGGGCGAACCCGAGGCAATTACCTCGGTAGCCTATTCGAATGGTATAACGGATGAGTTGGCGCGGCGCGCCTGGTGGGCAATGCCGCTGGCCGACAATGCACGCCGCATGCTGGAACGAGAGTGCGTGGTGCTGGGTGAAATGGGCAAGGTGCTGGCAGATTATCTGATTGAACACCTGCCCTTCGAGAATGAAGCGCATATCATCATGGACACCATACGCATACTGCTGCAACCCGGTCTGACTGATGAACAGACCCGTCTTTCACTGTGGCGCAAGGGCGAAATTGATAATGCCTACCATGTTGGGTTTCTTGCACGACTGCCCAATGAAATTCCCGAACAGCTTCCCCCGCGTGAGGATTTTGAAAACATTCAGGCCAGTCTGCAAACCTTAATCGCGCAGAAAAATATTATTGCACAGCAAATGCAACGCGTTTTGTCCGCGCCCGGCCAGACCTTTCTTCATGCCTATGACGAAGTGCTGCGCTACCCTGCCAATCAGGATGTCATGCTGGTGCTGCTTGAAGCCCTCGCCTCTTATTTTGAATCGCTGCGCCAGCACCACTCATGCAGAGGAGAAACCGTCGAAGCCGTCTTGGAAAATGTTGAGTTATTTGTCGCCAGCCAAACTCCGGCTTCCAATATCGGTCAAGTGTTGCAGGCAGTCCCGGGACTTAAAAATGAAGTGTGCGCAATGATCGCACTATCCTGCATAGATGCGAATATCGCCACGCCTATCATGTCGCAAACCACCGCAAGCGGCACGCTGATGAGGAAGAAACTGGAACCTGTAACTCTTCCCATCCTGCAACTCATATCCGTACTTACCGGAAAAACATTCTCTGCCAGCACCTCTCGCCGTCGTTCACGATAAACTTATCCAGCATAAAAAAAGGGCGCGCAGTGCGCACCATTTTTGAGTGATGCAATGAAAGGTCAGGCCCCGGCAGTTTTTAATTGCTCAGTCAGATGCGGCGCAATCACTTGCAGCATTTGTGAAAACACTTTGGGATTGCCCGCACACAGGTGGCCGCTTCTGAGGTAGCTGTCATTGCCCTGCAGATCGCTCACCAGACCGCCGGCTTCGGTGATCAATAAACAGCCGGCGGCGATATCCCACGACTTGAGACCCGTTTCAAAGAAGCCATCGTAACGGCCCGCAGCAGTGTAAGCCAGGTCGAGTGCGGCAGAACCGGGGCGGCGCAGGCCGGCGGTTTTTTGCATCATGTCTTTCAGGATGCCCATGTAGGCATCCAGATGGTCAAATTTTGAATAGGGGAAACCGGTGCCAATCAGGCTGTCGGCCAGTTCGGCACGCTTGCTGACGCGGATGCGACGGTCGTTGAGGAAAGCACCGCGCCCGCGCGTTGCGGTAAACAGATCATTCTTGGTGGGGTCGTAAATCACGGCCTGGGTCAGCACGCCGTTGTGCTGCAACGCGATGGACACGGCATATTGTGGAAAACCGTGCAAAAAGTTGGTGGTTCCATCCAGCGGGTCGATGATCCAGAGATAATCGGATTCACCTTGGGCACCGCTCTCTTCTGCTAAAATCGCATGGGTTGGATAAACGTCAAGAATGGTCTGGATAATGGTGCGCTCGGCGGCTCTATCCACTTCGCTGACGTAATCCGCATTGGATTTTTTGGTCACGGTAAGGTGGTCGAGATTGTCAGCGGCACGGTGGATTAAATTACCGGCACGACGCGCGGCTTTCACCGCAATGTTGAGCATGGGATGCATGGAATACCTAACTTTTTTAATGAGCGATGGAGACCCGTTTGTTTCAAGATGAAACTTCGGGCTGTTTCACTGTGAAACATTCAGGTCAACATTTTAACGGGAAACACGTTTTGAATAAACAAGATGTTACACAAAGCCTGGCAAATGTGCGCGTGGTGCTGAGCCATACCAGCCATCCGGGCAATATAGGCGCGGCTGCGCGGGCAATGAAGACGATGGGTCTGGAGCATCTGTATTTGATCAATCCGGTGAGATTTCCAGATAAACAGGCCGATATCATGGCAGTCAGTGCCGTGGATGTATTGCAAAACGCAGTCGTATGCAGCTCGCTGGATGAAGCTTTGCAGGGAGCTGTTTTGGTAGCTGGAGTATCGGCACGAGTGCGCGATGTTTCACAGGAAGTGCTGACGCCACGTGAGGCGATGCCGCAAATTGTGCAACAAGCCATGCAACTTCCGGTGGCTTTACTGTTTGGCACCGAAATGTCAGGCTTGACCAATGAGGAACTGGTGCGCTGCCAGTTTATGGTGAGCATACCCGCCAATCCAGAATACTCCTCGCTCAACCTGGCTTCTGCGGTCCAGATCTTAAGCTATGAATTGCGCCTGGCTGCAGGCCTGGGCGGGGTATCTTCACCAGAGTTGGTACCCGCTCCGGCAGAACAACTGGAAAGATATTTTATACACCTGGAGGAAACGCTGGGCGAAATTGGTTTTTTACGCACACAACAGACCACCAAGCTGATGTATAAATTGCGCCGCCTGTATGCGCGGGCGCGACTGGAACAGGATGAAATCAATATTCTGCGCGGCATTTTGACACTCACGACTGAATACCATACCAGGCAGAGTCGAAAATTAAAACAATAAGGACACCCACCATGTTCAAGGCCATAAAAGAAGATATAGACAGCGTATTTTCACGCGATCCAGCCGCGCGCAATATATTCGAGGTAGTGACTTGCTACCCAGGCTTCCATGCACGCCTGGTTCACCGCCTTGCCCACGCTCTGTGGCATGCAAAGTTAAAATGGCTGGCGCGTTTCCTTGCCTATATTGGCCGCGCCCTGACCGGCATTGAAATCCATCCTGGAGCAACCATAGGGCGGCGCTTCTTTATAGATCACGGCATGGGCGTGGTAATCGGAGAAACGGCTGAGATTGGCGATGATGTAACCCTTTATCACGGCGTCACCCTAGGCGGTACTTCGTGGAAAGAGGGGAAACGCCACCCCACCCTGGATAACGGGGTGGTAGTGGGCGCGGGAGCAAAGATTCTTGGTCCAATTACCATCGGTGCGGGTGCAAAAATCGGCAGCAATGCAGTGGTGGTAAAAGATGTGCCTGCGGGTGCAACCGCTGCGGGAATCCCGGCGCGTATCCTGGATGAGGCCAAGAAAGTCGCCGGATTCAATGCCTACGGTATCGGCAATGATCAGAACGACCCCCTTTCCAAAGCAATACACGGCCTGCTCGGCCATAGCATGATAGTGGATCAGCGCATTGAGCTCATTTTGCAGCAACTGGAAAAAATGGGCGTGCGCGTCGAGGAAGAGCGCGCTACTGCAGACAAATTTGATCCTAATTACCTGAATAAAATAGTTGACTAAAAAATTCAAGTATTTATACTGGATTCAGTTGTTTGTGTGAATATGTTGTTCAAAGGAGAAAGAAATGCGACTGACCACAAAAGGACGCTTTGCCGTAACTGCGATGGTTGACCTGGCAATGCGCGGCGGCAACGGGCCAGTCACACTGGCCAGCATCAGCGAACGCCAGCAGATTTCTCTCTCTTATCTGGAACAGTTATTTGGCAAGTTGCGCAAACACGATGTCGTGGCCAGTGTGCGCGGTCCGGGTGGTGGATATTGCCTGTCACGTCCGGCCAATAAAATTTCCATGTCGGACATCATCGTGGCCGTTGACGAATCCCTCGACGCCACCCAGTGCCACGGCATGGGAAACTGCAACGAAGACAGGCAATGCATCACCCACGATCTGTGGATGGGACTCAACAAGACAATTTCTTCCTATCTTGACAGTGTTACCTTGCATCAACTGGTAGCGAGCCAGACCCATCAGCCTAACAATACTGTGCCCATTACCATGTGTATAAATTCCCACAAATCCATATTGACTCCTGCCTGACAAGTTGCAATTTAGCGGCAGGTAACAATAGCAAGAATCGATACATATCCCACACCCCGAAATTTACGGGTCTTGTGCTCAGAACTAGATCCCCGTTTATAGGATAATGACGATAATCGTGCATCCATTATTTTATGAACAAACCTGATCACCCCTTGGCCACCGTCCCAGACACGTTAACAGCAAAATTATCGGCAAAATCCCCTCATACGCCGATGATGGAACAGTACTTTCGCATCAAGGCACTGCATCCCGACATGCTGTTGTTTTATCGTATGGGGGACTTCTACGAACTATTCCACGATGATGCGGTGCGTGCGGCCAGACTACTCGACATCACTCTGACCCAGCGCGGTGCTTCCAACGGCGAGCCCATCAAGATGGCGGGTTTTCCCTATCACTCTGCCGAGCCCTATCTGGCGAGGCTGGTTAAACTCGGTGAGTCGGTTGCCATCTGCGAACAGATAGGTGATCCCGCCACGACCAAGGGACCGGTTGAGCGCAAAGTGGTGCGCATAGTCACCCCTGGCACCCTCACCGACTCCGCCCTGCTGGATGAGAAACGTGACAGCCTGTTACTGGCGCTGCATGAGCACCAAGGTAAGATTGGCATGGCCTGGCTGAATCTGGCCTCGGGACAATTCTTTGTTAGCGAAACTGACACACTCAACCTTGCCGCAGAGCTGGAACGCTTGCAGCCTTCTGAAATCCTGCTGGCAGAAAACACGCCACAACTTGCCCACTACAAAACCGCCATCAAGACCCTGCCAGGGTGGCACTTTAATCTCGAGACCGCGCGGCGCGCGCTGTGCCAGCAATTTACCACTCTAGATCTGGCCGGTTTCGGCTGCGATAACTACACGCTGGGCCTGGAAGCTGCGGGAGCACTGCTGGGTTATGCCAAACTGACACAGGGTCAGTCTATCGCACATGTGCGCGGCATTCGGGTCTATTCTGCAGGCAATTTTGTGCGTATGGACGCCGCCACCCGGCGTAATCTTGAAATCACCCAGACCTTGCGCGGTGAACCTGCCCCCACTCTGCTTTCGTTGCTAGACACCTGCGCCAGCAACATGGGGAGCCGTTTGCTCAACCACTGGTTGCACCATCCATTGCGCGATCGCTCCACCTTGCGAGCCAGGCTGGATGCAGTGGAAAACTTGTCCGAGTCATGGCGCGTGGTGTATGAACATATCAAACCTAGCGTGGATGTGGAACGGATCAGCGCGCGTATTGCCCTGCGCAGTGCGCGTCCACGTGATTTGTCCGGACTGCGCGATACGCTAAGCCAATTGCCACAGTTGCACAGCGCATTGCAGAACAACCCATCGCTGCTGGTAACTGACTTGGCTTCCGTTCTGCTGCCAGAGCAGGAGTTGAGCGCACTGCTGCAGCGCACTCTGCGCACGGAGCCATCCACCGTGCTGCGCGACGGAGGCGTGATTGCCGATGGTTTTGATGCCGAGCTGGATGAACTGCGCGGCATACAAACCAACTGTGGCGATTTCCTGCTGGCACTGGAAACACGCGAACGTGTGCGCAGTGGCATTCCAACATTGAAAGTCGAATATAACCGCGTGCACGGATTTTATATTGAGGTAACACACGCTCAGTCAGCCAATGTGCCGGACGATTATCGCCGCCGCCAGACTTTGAAAAATGCAGAGCGCTACATCACGCCCGAGCTGAAAAATTTCGAGGACAAGGCCCTGTCAGCCAATGACCGCGCCTTGGCGCGGGAAAAATTTCTCTATGAGCAATTGCTGGATCTGCTCGCGCCTCATATCGCGCCGCTACAGCGCTTAGCAACCGCTATCGCCGAGCTGGATGTGCTCTCCACCTTTGCAGAACGTGCTGCAACGTTGAATTTCAGCGCACCAGGATTCAGCGATGAAGCTGTAATAAACATCCGCAGCGGTCGCCATCCCGTGGTTGAAGCGCAAGTCGAGCAGTTCATTGCCAACGACACCAGCCTGCACGTCCAGCGCCAGATGCTGCTGATTACCGGCCCCAACATGGGTGGTAAATCCACCTATATGCGTCAGGTGGCACTGATTACCCTGCTCGCGCATTGCGGCAGCTTCGTGCCTGCCGAAGCTGCCGTGCTGGGCGAGATAGACCAGATTTTTACCCGCATCGGCTCATCGGATGACCTGGCCAGCGGTCGCTCCACCTTCATGGTGGAGATGACCGAAGCGGCCAATATCCTGCACAATGCGACGGAAAAAAGTTTAGTGTTGGTGGATGAAATAGGCCGCGGCACCTCAACCTTTGACGGCTTGGCGCTGGCCCATGCAATTGCACGTCACCTGCTGGAGGTAAATTGCAGTTACACACTTTTTGCCACCCATTACTTTGAACTGACACGACTCAGTGACCAGTTTACGCAACTCGCCAACGTGCATCTCAAAGCGATAGAGCACCAGCACAGTATTGTGTTTTTACATAGCGTGAATGAAGGCGCTGCCAGCCAGAGCTATGGCTTGCAGGTGGCGGCGCTGGCTGGCGTGCCGAGTGAGGTGATTAATAATGCCAGGAAACAGTTGCGTACTCTGGAACAACAAAGTGCGACGCAGAATCCGCAAGGGGATTTGTTTGCTACTGTAGCTGTTGCGGCCATTGCACAGGGAAATCAGGAACCGCTTGTACACCCTGCTTTGACTGCGTTATACAATGTACAACCGGATGAACTGAGCCCAAAAGCGGCACTGGATAAATTGTATCAACTCAAGAAACTTATATAAAAAACACAAAAATAAAGCCCAACAACATGGACTATTCCTTTATTACTGGCATACCCTTTTCATCGACTATATGCACCCAACTTGAGCGCACAACCGATGCTACCGCTTCAGGCAAAGGAATATAGTCATACAAAACTGCCTTTAGCCCGCCATAGCGCAGGCTGTATTTAAAAAAGTTTAATACCTCCTTGCTGCGTTCAGGATGTTCGCTTGACTTATTCATTAAAACAAACGAAGCAAAAGACATCGGCCAACTAGTGGCACCAGGCTGGTCGGTCAGAACGACATCAAAACCGTTACTCTCATCCCATTTGGCATTTAATGCAGCTGCACTGATATTTTCATCGCTTGGACTAATAAAATTGCCCGCACTGTTTTTCATCTGAACGTACGCCAAACCGTTCTTCATGATATGCGGTATAGGGGCATATCCGATGGAGTATAGGGTTTTTTTTATGGTCGCGACATTCTCGTTCGGGTCCTTAACCTCAATTGCAGTTGCGGGCCAAGTCCCGGCCATGCTATCTCCCTTTTTTGCGCGCCACTGAGGATTGGACTTGGCCAGGTAATCCCCAATAATTGTGCTGATGCCCGGGGGAGAAATTCGGTGAACAATGATGATGTCAGCTTCAGGCAACCGAATATTTGGATTCAGTGCAACGATTTCAGGCGCATTCCATTTTTTTATATTACCAAGAAAAATATTTCCTAGCGTGTTTCCATCCAGTCTGAACTGGCCCGGATATACGTTTGCCAAGTTGACTACGGGTGCGACAGCACCCAGCGCAAACGGAAATTGCCTCAATCCGTTTTTATTCAAATCAGCTATATTTAACGGCATATCAATGCTGCTAAAATCGACTTCCTTGCTTGTTATGCGGCTGATGCCATCCGCCGGATTGCTACCTTTATATTTGATTGCAGCAGTGGGAGTTCGCGTCGCGTAAGCTTCAGCCCATACTCTAATCAGCGGCCCAGGTATCATACTTCCTGTTCCCGTAACTTCAACGGATAATGCTGTCGTTGGAGAGGCAAGCGTAAGCAACGCAATTAGCCCTAGTAATCTACTATTCATAAATTTCATCACCCTTAGTCTTTTATCTAGTATAAGCATGGAATCGTACGGAACGCTCTGGCAAGACATGCAAAACTCTCGCTAGTCGATGGTTGCACAGAGCGGACCGAGTCTAGGTTACATTCAAAAACAATACAAGAAAACATCAAAACATAAGCAAACACTTATATTTTGATGTTTATTCAAGTAATGAAAAAAACCCGCCACCTTGAAGTGACGGGCATTCATGTAATTTTATTCCAAAACCATTTTACAGCCTGATCGAGGCTGCACGAATCTATAAAGTCCTAATGGTGATGTCCGCCGTCCCCATGCACATGCCCATGATCCAGCTCTTCCTTGGTAGCGGACCGCACAGCTGTCACCGTGGCATTAAAATTTAATGTTTTTCCAGCAAGAGGATGATTGCCGTCTACAGTCACTTCTTTATCAGTGATCTCTACGATGGTATAGAGCATATAGTCTTCGTCATCATCATCTTCAGCACCGCCCTCTAGTTGCATTCCCACTTCAATATCCTTGGGGAAAGAATCGCGAGACTCCACGCGCACCAAATCATGTTCATATTCTCCAAATGCATCTTCCGGTTCCATTTTGACTGATATCTTATCGCCAACATTTTTGCCATGTAGCGCTTCTTCAACTGTCGGGAAAATACCATCATAGCCGCCATGCACGTAACTGATAGGATCATTGGACTTTTCGAGCACAGCGCTATCACTCAAATCAATCAACTCGTAGCTTAGTGAAACCACGGTATCTTTGGCTATTTTCATTTCATTTCCTTTATTAATTTAAGTATTTCATCGGCATGTCCGTGAACATGGACAGCGTAGAGTGCATGACGCAATTTCCCGGATTTGTCGATGACAAAAGTGGATCGTTGAATCGAAACTTTTTTATGCCCGTCCACTTCCTTGTCATACAAAACGCCATATTTTTTACACACAACTGATTCGGTATCAGCCAACAATAACACCGACAAGCCGTATTTATCACGAAAGGAGGCATGGCTTAAACAATCGTCGCGACTGATACCCACCACCTGAGTATTCAGTGCTGCAAAATCATCATCAAGTGCGCTGAACTCATTGGCTTCTATCGTACAGCCGGTGGTATCGTCTTTGGGATAAAAGTAGAGAACAATGTTTTTAGCCCCGCGTTGAGCCGCGAGGCTAAATGTCACCATATCAGCGTCAGCCAATTGAAATTGCGGCGCATCCATTCCAGCACTTAATTGCATATCGACACTCCTGTTTCGCATTTTAGCTGAATTTGTTTTTGCCGACAATTTCGTTTATTGCTTGGGCTATAATTCAACGCATGGACAACAATATTACCCTGCTCGGCGGCTTGAGTGTAAAAGAATTTCTGCGCGATTACTGGCAAAAGAAGCCGCTACTCATACGTCACGCCATTCCAGGATTCCAGGGGCTGCTCAATCCAAAGCAACTTTTGGAGCTTGCCTGCATGCCGGATGCCTTAGCCCGTTTGGTTGCACATAAGCGCGGACAATGGCAACTAGAACAAGGCCCTTTTGAAGTGAAGGATTTTTCCAGACTAGGCAAAAACAAATGGACGATGTTGGTACAAGGCGTAAATCACACTCTGCCACTTGCCGCTGAACTACTCAAACACTTTAATTTTATACCACACGCTCGTCTTGACGACCTGATGGTGAGCTACGCCCCCAAAGATGGTGGCGTTGGACCGCATTTCGACTCGTATGACGTATTTTTGCTGCAGGGCCTGGGGCATCGCCGCTGGCAGATTTCCGAGCAAAAAGATCACACCCTGGTTGAAGGTGCGCCCTTAAGAATTTTGCAGAACTTCATCCCGGAACATGAGTGGGTACTTGAGGCCGGGGATATGCTCTACTTGCCACCGCACTGGGCGCATAACGGCATTGCTGAAGATGATTGCATGACTTACTCCATCGGCTTTCGCACCCCTTCTTATCAGGAACTGGGAGAGCAATTTCTGGTACATTTGCAAGATATGCTTTGCCTGGATGGCATGTATGCAGACCCGGATCTCAAGGCACAGACTCATCCATCCGTAATAAGCGCTGATATGCTGCGACAAGTGGAGCATGTAATCAGCCAGATCAAATGGAACAAAACAGATATTGCGAATTTCCTTGGTTGCTATATGAGTGAACCGAAGCCACACGTCTTCTTTGATGCACCTGAAAAACCCTGGACTCGCAAACGATTTCAACTTGCTGCTGAAGAGGCTGGCGTTTTGCTAGATCTTAAAACCCTGATGCTGTGCCATGAAAACACTGTGTTCATTAACGGATCCGCTCATTGCGTCGACAGGAACAGTTACAAGAGCCTGCGCACCCTCGCTGACAATCGTCAGCTTGCTGCAACAGCGGACTTGCCAATCAAGGCGTTGAACTTGCTTTATCAGTGGTATGAAGACGGTTATATTGTCCCGATTAGGCATAAAAAGAAACCCATATCTTGAGCAGTGACGAGCTCCAACATGTCAAATTCACCGGCTCCGCAGATTATGTTGCAGCCCTGGATAAAATTTGCGGGGGCGCCAAACACAGTCTCATTGTTTTTGAAAAAAATTTTATTAACATTGGCTTTAATAGCGAGGCACGTTTTGAGTTACTACGCGGCCTTTTACTAAACAATCCAAATAACCGACTACAACTGTTAGCACATGACACACGTCCCATGTCGCAATATTGCCCCCGTCTGATGACATTATTCAGGCAATTTGGCCATAACATGTTCATTTATCAAACACCCAAAAACCTGCAAAATCTGACTGAGCCCTTTGCAGTAGCAGACGATACTGACTTTGTACGCCGTTTTCACTTCGATGATACGAGAGGTATACTGGGAGTGAAGGACGGAGAAAACGCCCGACTGCTTAGGTCACGCTTTATTGAAATGTGGGAAGCCTCTCGCCCCAGCGTCACAACCTCCACCTTCAGTCTTTAAAATTAGTAATTAATTTCATTTTCTACTAGATTTTTTAAAATTAATGGTTAGAATACTGAGTCTTTCAAAATCGTCGATGTTATGACGGCTTGGTAATTGGACAATTATTGCAACCTCTCCTAAAGGATTTAATATGATACGTTCTGCTCTGATCGCTGCTCTTTTGGCTCTAACTTTGGCTGCTTGCAACAAGCCAGCTCCAGCACCAGTTGTTGAAGCTCCTATGGCTGCTCCAGCTGCTGACGCTATGGCTGCTTCTGCTCCTATGGCTGCTTCTGCTCCTATGGCTGCGCCTGCTGCAAAGTAATCAAGTTGCACCCAATAAAAAAGCCGACGCAAGTCGGCTTTTTTATTGGGTAGAGTTCCAAAATTATATAATTTCCCGCCAGGCAAATCCCTCTTCCTGCGTTGCCACGCCTACCCAATGCCCATCGCAGTTCAATACCTGACTCAACGCTTTCACCGCCAATTCAGGTGTATTGTTTTTTCGACTGAGGTGCGCTGCCACTATATGCTGCAATCGACTATTGTCCAGTCGCGCCAACAGCGATGCCGCGGCAGCGTTATTGAGGTGACCAAAACGTCCCCCGACCCGTTGCTTTAAACTATATGGGTAATCACCTTTCGCCAGCAATTCGGTATCATGGTTGCATTCAAGCACCAGGGCAGCACAACCACTCAGTGTCTGCTCGATATGCGGGGTCGAGCTCCCCACATCCGTCAGTACCCCCAGCCGTTTTACACCCTCGCCAAATACATATTGCACAGGCTCCGCTGCGTCGTGCGGGACCAGATACGGCTGCACCAGTACTTCGCCTATAGAAAAAGCATGATGCGGATTGATTTCAGTTACATTGCTCAACTCGCCCAATGCATGGTATTGCGCGCGCAATGTGCCATGCGTCAGCCAGACCGGAATCGAATATTTTCGTGCCAGCCGGGCCACACCTGCAACGTGGTCTCCATGTTCGTGTGTCACCACGATACCACTCAATGCATCGGGACTTAAGCCGAGGCGCGCCAAACGCGAAACCGACTCGCCCAGGTTAAAACCGCAATCCATCAGTACACAAGTCTTTCCGACCTGCACGAGCAGCCCATTTCCTTCGCTGCCGCTACCCAGTGAAGCAAAGCGGAGTATCGCTGCCAAGCCTATTCCTCCTAGAACATTCCTAAAGCTGCCCCAGCTTCTTATACAGTGTGTCGACTATTTTCTGCGTATCGACGTTACTGACCCCAGCCCCGGTATTCACTACCACTTCGCAGCCTGAGCTGAGCTCACGTACATTAACTTGCATACTGATTTCTTTATCCGTGCCCAGCTTCTTTTTCGGGTCATCTTTACCCGCACTCAAATAATAAATACCCTTGCTACGATCCTTGTCTGCCAGTGCGAGTCCCGCCTGCTCCAGAGCCAGGCCCACCTTGCGCCAGCTTTTATCGAATGGCTCATTTAACAAAATACTCTGGCTCCCATTAGCCAATTTATTTAATTTTGGCGCGGCAATTCCGTCAGCAACGGGCGCAACTGCAGCCTTTAGCTTGGTATCCAGCACACCGGATCCACCACCCAGCTTGGACATCAACAATTGCAACATGGTGGCTTCCAGCTCGGGATCATTGGGTCGTGGAATCCAGCGATATCCCGTGTAAAGTGTATCGTTTTTATCTAATACTTCTTGCATACCGTAATGGGTAATATAAATCTCCGTATTGTTACCATCTTTGCTGCGTTCTATTCGAGTATGGTATTGATCTTTCTCTCCGGAAGAGTTCATACCGCCAAACACCTTGCCAAGATATTTGCTAAATCCGGAATTGGGGGATTTCGCACGGTTTTCAGCCCATTCGGTTTCAATAACACCAACTTGCGGATTCTCTATCCCTATCGTCAAACCATTTTCAAGCCAGAATGCTTTAACCACGGGCCATACATTCTCTGCCCTGTCATTCACCACCAGCCATCGCTGCGCGTCCTTGCGCTCCAAGCGGACATTTTTCACAGGTGGCAAAACAATACTTGCTTTGCGACTAACCCCGCCCTTGGAGAAATCGGAATAACGCGTACCCGAATCAGCCTCGCCGGGTATCCCGTACCTGTCATCTCCACCAGACGTAGTCAAGTCGGGTGGAACTTCCAGTGCAGGCGCTTTAACAGGAGGCGCCATGTAGTCAAAACTTTTACTTTCAACCTGGGCAACTCCCTTAGGGGTACTACATGCAGTCAACAAGAGGATTGCGAGAGTTGAGACAATTACTTTTAATGCGTTCATGCTGCTCCTAAAGTGTAAATGATGCCGCCCCGAAAAGGGAGGTAAAGCTTTGCGTTTATGTATAAGTAAGCGAGCCAGAGGTTTTCTGAACCATGCAAACCCGGCCCTGGGCAGTAGACAACATGGTCTGGTCGTTGCGGCCTGGCTGTTGCAACACTTGTCAGAGAACCCCTGCAAGTTGCATTGCCTTTTCTACCAGCGGCTGCGAGGCCGTAGTCAGGGGTGTAAGGGGCAAACGCAAACAGTTCTGCATCTTGCCCATACGTGCCACAGCCCATTTCACCGGAATTGGGTTCGCCTCCACAAACAGATCCAGATGCAGCCCCAGCAAGCGGAAATTAATTTCCCGCGCCTTGGCAATTTCGCCATTCAGGGCCGCGATGCACATCTCATGCATCAACTTGGGAGCAACGTTTGCAGTCACGGAAATTGCACCATGAGCACCCAGCAACATCATAGCCAGCGTACTCGCATCGTCACCACTATAGATTGCAAAATTTTGGGGGGCGCGCAGCAATAAATCAGTACCGCGTCCGATATTCCCTGTCGCATCCTTGATACCCACAATATTGGGTATTTGCGCCAGACGTAATACCGTATCGTTACTCATGTCTGCCACCGTACGGCCCGGCACGTTGTACAAAATATGCGGCAAATCTACAGCCTCGGCGATAGCCTTGAAGTGCTGATACAGTCCTTCCTGTGTTGGCTTATTGTAGTAGGGGACCACGGTAAGCGAGGCATCGGCTCCCGCTTTTTTGGAGAAAGCAGCCAGTTCAATTGCTTCTTTGGTTGAGTTCGCCCCGGTGCCTGCAATGATAGGAATACGCTTGGCCGCGTGATCTACCGCAACCTGGATAAGCAATTCATGCTCAACCACGTCTACTGTGGGAGACTCCCCGGACGTGCCAACGACTACGATTGCATCCGTGCCCTGATCAACATGGAAATCAATCAGCGCCCGAAAAGCAGACATGTCCAGACTGCCGTCCGAATTCATCGGGGTTACAATTGCTACAATGCTACCTTTGATCATGGTAATGGCCACGGATAAAAATTTGCACATTTTAACCGAAACTTATCCGGATTGCCTTACAAAAGACCGCCCGCTATGGAATAATCCCGCCATTGTAATCGCAAAACCTTACGTCCCCCCTATGACCTTATCCAGCATGAAACCCGGCGAAATCGCCACTATCGTCTCCATCCACACCGATGAAGCCCTGCACCAACGCCTGCTTGCGATGGGATTTCGTGTGGGCAAGCACATCGAACTGATACGCAAGGCGCGTTTCTCCGGCCCCTTGCAGGTTCGCATCGGCACTACCGATATTTTGTTGCGTAAAGTTGAAGCCGAAAAGATTATGGTGCAAGCATGAAAAGTATTGCTTTGCTGGGGATGCCCAATACAGGCAAATCCACTCTGTTCAACCGCTTAACCGGCTCTACCTCACGCGTTGGAAACTGGCCTGGCATTACCGTAGACTTGCTCAGTGGCAAGATCCTGCTCGGCAACGAGATGGTAGAAGTCATTGACCTGCCGGGTATTTACGACATGCATGGTTTTTCCGAGGACGAACAAGTTGTACGCCATTTTCTGTATGACAACGTGCCCGACCTTGCACTTATAGTGCTCAACGCCACGCAAATTGAACGCCAGTTAAGCCTGCTGCTGCAACTCAAACAATTCAATCTGAACATGATCGTGCTACTGAACATGGCTGACGAAGCCAAGAAGCTGGGTATCACCATAGATGCCGAAAAAATGTCAGAGGCCCTTGGTATGCCAATATTTTTTCTCAGCGCAAAATACGGCAATGGTTATCCGGAAACGCTGCAGGCTATCACCAAAGCACTCCGTTACAGTACGCCCGGTATGCCTGAAACAGTGCGTAACCAGCTTGAACAGGATGAACACATTGAGCGAGAAATGACCCGAATATTGCAACAGACGGTGCAAATTCCATCGCGCATGTCTGACAACCTTACGACCCGTCTCGACGTTTATATGTTGCACCCTTGGCTGGGTTTGCCGATTTTCTTCGGCATCATGTATTTGCTGTTTCAGGCAATATTCTTTTTCGGTCAACCATTGCAGGGCGGAGTGAATGAATTGTTCGGATGGCTGCGCGAAACGGTTATCGCGCCACTCCTCAGCAATCTGCCCGGCGCAATACAAGGGCTTTTGCTCGATGGTGTTTACAACGGCATAGCCACAGTCGCAGCTTTCGTACCGTTGATCGTCTTATTCTTTTTATTCATGGCAATAGTCGAAGATACCGGCTACCTGTCGCGTGCCGCTTTTCTAATGGATGCGCTAATGGCCAGGATGGGACTGGATGGACGCAGCTTCGTCATGTTGTTAATGGGATTCGGCTGCAACGTACCCGCCCTGATGGGAACGCGTGTTATGCGTTCGCGTTCACTACGACTACTTACAATGCTGGTCATTCCATTTTCATTGTGCTCCGCACGCCTGCAAGTATTCGTCTTTATTTGTGCGGCATTATTCTCAGCCAATATTGCACCCTTGGTGCTGTTCAGTTTATATTTGCTCAGTTTCACTTCCGCCATCCTGACAGCGATGCTGTTTAAAAACCACTACCCCAACAACGAACCTTTCGTGCTGGAACTCCCGCCCTACCGTTTTCCCACCCTGCGCCAAATGCTAATGCGCGGTTGGCATGAGGTTTACCAATTTTTGCACCGGGCCAGCAAATTTATCGTGATCGGGGTAGTACTCGTATGGTTGCTCACCAACTTGCCACCCTCTGCAGCCCCCGCAAGTGCCGGCACCTGGGCGGGCATTCTGGGTTCCTGGCTACACCCACTTTTTGCCCCCATTGGTATCACACCAGATCTTACTATCGCCCTTATTTTCGGCTTTGTTGCGAAAGAAATTGTAATTGGCTCACTCGCCGTGATTTATGGATTGAGCGGCCAGGCGTTGAGTGGTGCGCTGGCAGTACAGTTAGACTGGGTGCAGGCGTATAGCTTTATGCTGTTCACACTCATCTACACCCCCTGTCTGACCACCATTGCCACCCTGAAAAAAGAGTCCAATAGTGCCGGCTTCATGTGGTTTTCCTTAGGCTGGTCACTGGTCCTTGCGTGGCTACTCAGCTTCGCGTTCTATCAAGGTGCGCGGGCCTTAGGTTATTAGAGCGATGGCATTGAAGCGTTGAATAAGAAAAGGCCGCTTTAAGCGGCCTTTTCTTATTCATTTTTGTCTGAGCAACTATTCCTTCCAGGCTTTATCCAAAGCAGTTTGTGTTTGATCTACTTTTTCCTTGGCATCGAGATAGTTTTTCCAGGAAAGTTCCGCCTTTTTCTGCTCATCTGCCAGTTGCTTTTTTTTCTTCTCGATGAGTTTTTCAGTGTCGGCAACGGCCTGGGCATCAGCCTTGGATTCAGCCTCGGTTTTTTCCAGTTTTTGCAATGCATTGTTGTAAGCCGCCTGCTGAACAGACACATCTTTCGCATTAGCAATAGGTGCAAAAACAAGCACTAACAAAGCAACAATAAATTTAATTCTCAACTTATCCACCCTAAATTAGATTGCAACAGTTCGAACATCATATATTTATAAAACAGCCAGACATTCATACCTAACCATGCAATTCTTCCTATTGAACAATTCAATTAATAGGCCTGTGCAAGCTTGTCAATAAAATAACTCCCTATTAACACCATGACCAGTACACCTACCCCAGAAAAGACACTTGTAGACCCGCCCTCCCCCATTACCCCCTCGTAAGCGGCATAAAAGAAAAATATAATCGCTAACAACTGTAGTGTTTTTGCCAACCATCTCGTCAACACTTCGATGCTCATCATCACCTCCAAACAAAACGCTAAGTACGACACAGACGTCCGCTTAATTATCACCTCTGGTTTGATTATTTACAACAAGATACAGCCGAATTTGCTTGTTACCCGATTACGGCAGGCCAACAACTGCACAAAAAACAAAAAACCCCGCAATCCTTTAGGGATAAACGGGGTATCGTAAACTTTATCATTCAAAGTTTAACAGCGATCTGGCGGAGGCTGTGAGATTCGAACTCACGGAAGGTTTCCCTTCGGCAGTTTTCAAGACTGCTGGTTTAAACCACTCACCCAAACCTCCAAGAGGTGCGCATGATACAGAAGTCCGCCACTATTTCAAAGCACCATCGATAATATTTTCATCAAATACCAACGGAAACATTGCAACTTTTGCCTTCATTCGATACTCTTATGGGCGCATTAATTAAATCATCTGGAGAAAAAATCATGGAATTTCAAACCATATCGCAACAGGGCACTTTATCTCTGGGGCAAAACAAGGTCTTACGCAATACTTACAATATGCTTGCGCTGACCATGATCCCTACCATCATCGGCGCGTTTATTGGAATGTCGGTCAACTTCTCATTTATGGCGCAACATCCAATTATGGCCCCGTTAATGATGTTTGGCGTGATGATGGGCATGCTGTTCGCTGTTGCAGCTCTGCGCAACAGCGTATGGGGTATAGCGATGCTACTGGGATTTACTTTTGTTGCGGGACTGTTCCTGGGGCCGATACTGCAGCACGCCCTGCATCTTCGCAATGGCGCCCAGTTGGTAGGTATGGCTGCGGGTGGTACAGGTCTGATTTTCTTTAGCCTGGCGACAATTGCCACGGTAACCAAAAAAGACTTCAGCTTTATGGGCAAATTTTTATTTATCGGTTTAATTCTGTTGCTGGTTGCTTCGCTGGCTAACATTTTCTTTGCCATCCCAGCGCTGTCACTTACCATTTCTGCAATAGCCATCCTGATCTTCTCGGCTTACATCTTGTATGACATCAGCCAGATTATTTACGGCGGCGAGACCAACTACGTCATGGCAACACTGACTCTTTATCTGGATATCTACAATATCTTCGTTAACCTGCTGAGCCTGCTAATGGCACTGAGCGGCGAACGAGATTAATGCTTCCATGATGAAGGCGTAAAAAAGCGGCCCAGGCCGCTTTTTTTATTCACACTGGCACCGCTTTTTGTTACGCCCTCTCAAACAAGGCGATAGACTCCACATGCGAGGTATGCGGAAACATATTCATCACCCCCGCAACCTTGAGCACATAGCCTTTTTGATGCACCAGAACCTCGGCATCGCGCGCCAGTGTAGCGGGGTTGCATGACACATAGACTATGCGTTGTGGCCCGTTGGCACCCAGGGCCTTGACCAGTTCAAAAGCGCCATCCCGGGGCGGATCAATCAACATCTTGTCGAAATGACCCAGCTTGGCCAGGGTCTCTTCATTCATCTCAAACAGGTTCATCACGCAGAATTCGGTGTTGCTGTCCAGACCGTTAAAAGCAGCATTTTTTGCAGCTCGTTGCAACAACGGTGCACTGCCTTCTATGCCAACAACCTGTGCGCCACTGCGCGCAATCGGCAGGGTAAAATTGCCCAGGCCGCAGAAAAAATCGGCGATTCGCTCACCCTGCCTGGGAGCAAGCAGACGCATGGCGCGGCTCATCATCAGCTGATTCAAATTACTGTTCACCTGGGTGAAATCGGTAGGTGAAAATGGCATGGTGATGCCAAATTCAGGCAGGCTGTAAGTGAGCGCTGGTGCGTCTAGCGGATAAAATGGCACCACTGTTTCCGGCCCCTTGGTTTGCAGCCAGAACTGAACCTGGTGAGTATCGGCAAATTGCCTGATCATCACTTCATCTGCAGGAGACATGGTCTTCATGATGCGCAACACCAGCACATCCACGTGTTCGCCTGCTGCCACCTCGATCTGTGGCAGATCATCGCGTATTGAAAGGCCTTCGTTCATTTGCGCCAATAGCGGCAGCAGCTTGGCAATTTTCGGCGGCAGGATTTCACAGTGCTGCATATCCGCCACATAACGGCTGCTCTTCTCGTGGAAGCCCACCAGCGTCCTGCCCTTCTTGATCACGTGCCTGACCGAGAGCCGTGCACGCTGACGATAGCCCCAGGTCTCACCATAAATAGGTGGCATGATGGAAGCCGGCTTGACCTTGCCTATGCGCTCAAGATTATCTTCCAGTATGCGTTGCTTGGCGGCAACCTGTGCACGCGCCTCAAGATGCTGCATGGAACATCCGCCGCACACACCAAAATGAACGCATTTGGGTGTGACACGCATGAAGCTTTCTTTGAGTACCATGTTCACTGTAGCCAGTTCGAAACTGGGTTTTTTGCGATAGGCGTTATAAGTAACACGTTCTCCGGTTAAGGCTCCCTCAATAAAAATCACTTTTCCATCAGCGTGGGCAATGCCACGACCTTCCTGGTCTAATGATTCGATGAACACAGCTTGCTGTTGTGACGGATTTACAATTGAACGCTGAGGAATATTGCTTTTAGTCATATGTGGATACTGTATTGAGTCCCCCGCCTTGCTCATGCGGCTCGGCAGGCAAGCAGAGGGATTTGGAGAAAAAGAAAGGTCACGGGGCTTAATTCAGCCTGGAATAATGATACTCAATAAAAGCAAACACGCGCCCCAAGCCGGTGCGCGCCCATGACCAACCCACCACCACTCCAGTAGAGTTGGCCAACATGTCCGCATAATCAAATGTGCGGTAGCCAGTTTCACGTTGTAAATATTCGATGATAATTCCCATCGCAATAAGCAGTGCAGCAAGCAATATGCGTGATCGCCGCTGCCTGTATACTTGGCAAAACCACAGCATAAGCAATGCATAAGCCATTACGTGCTCAAGTTTGTCAGCACTCCAGAAGTGCACAGGTTCAGGCGGATTAGGCATGAGTGAAAGATATATAATGACCGCTACCCAGCCCCATCCCAACACTAACCACGACCAACGCAGCTTATTCATATTGCAGCTCCATGTTCATTCTGCATCCCTGGTTACCGGCCATACAGCGAGATATTCCGCCCAATGTGGCTCATGTAACTTACTCAATGTACTACGTACTAATTCACACTCTTTTTCGTAGCGCGCTCGTGTAAATTGGCCTCGCATCAGCTGGAATCGCGCAAACACGAGATAGGTATTCACCACATCCGTTTCACAGTAATTGCGTATCTCGCTGAGCTTTCCCTGCTGGTAGGCTTCCCATACTTTACTGCCATCCATGCCCAGTTTGCCGGGGAAGCCTATCAATTTAGCCAGATCATCCAGCGGAGCATTGGCGCGACCGCCATACATAGCAAGCAGATCCATTAAATCAATATGGCGTGAGTGGTAGCGGCTGATGTAGTTATTCCACTTGAAATCCTTGTCATCTTCACCCATGTCCCAATAACGCGCACACTGCACTCCGTGAATCAGGCCGCGGTAATGCAGCACCGGCAAGTCAAACCCGCTGCCATTCCATGACACTATTTGCGGGGTATATTTGTCGATGCCGTCGAAAAAGCGCTGGATAATACTGCCTTCATCATCCTCAAGCCCGCCTAAAGACCACACGCGAAAGTTATCGCCCTCACGCAGCACACAGGAAATCGCGGCGACTTTTTGCAAATGATGCTGGATAAAATCCGTGCCCGTTTTCTGACGGCGCATCTGGAAGGCCATCTCGGCCACATCGTTATCACTCACCTGCGCATCAAGTGCATACAGCTTGCGCATGCCTGCAATATCTGGGATGGTTTCGATGTCAAAAACAAGTATGGGGTTCATGCAGCCGACCTGAAAAAGATGGGATTTTACCAAAGTACTGCTAGTATTATGCGATGAGATGGATCATTGCACTACTCCTTTACAGCCTGACACCCCTGCAAGCCGCATGGGCCGACGACATTAGCCTGAGCATAGGCTCACACCGCATACGCGCGGCTATTGCCAATAACACCTATAGCCGCGAACGTGGACTGATGAAAAGTACCCAACTATGTTCCAGCTGTGGAATGCTTTTTATCTTCCCGCAGGCAGCAAAACATAGCTTCTGGATGAAAGACACACTGCTGCCGCTCTCCATCGCCTTTATCGCAGCAGATGGCACTATCCTGAATATAGATGAGATGCAAGCCAACACAACCAACAGCCACAGTGCCAGGGGTGATGCTTTATATGCACTCGAGATGAACAAAGGATGGTTTCTTGAGCACTCCATCAAACCCAAAGATCAGGTACACGGTTTGCAAAATTCACCCCGGGGAAATTAAAACTCGCTGCGCTCCTGCTTTATATTGAAAGTTTCCTTTGGCAACATGCGTGTGAAACTCAATATTTATCCATTACACGTTTTGCTTTGGCCATATATTTCATCGTGCTTTGGGGTGATTGAAAGTAATCTTCGTCGAGGAAGCGGAGTATTTGCTTCACTTCCTGCCTGTCGGCAGGCATCACAATTCTTTCCTGTCCAGTCGTGCCTGCAAGCTGCAGCTGAAGATCACAAAATTTGGCCGTTGCTGCAATTTTTCCGGGGGAGCAATGATCCAGGATGCCAGACTGCTGTATTAAAACCACCTTGCGTCTGACCCAGCTATCTGCCACATCCATAAATATTTGCGCATCAGCAAATTGTAACGCCGGATTTTGTATGAAAACCTGCAAATCCTGATTGGTCGCCTCTTTGCAATAGGCACTCATATCAAACATTTCCCTCAGGTAGTGATAGCTGGCAAATTTCAGATTGTCATCTTCTATTACCGCAGTTAATTTATTGTCAAGAGTCAAACCTCCGCCATCAAAGCGGGTGAACGCATTTTCAGAATGGACCAGGGAAAAGCCATTTGCATTGATGATTCGCCTTCTGTCGAACCCCTGCAACAAAACACGTATCGTGCCATTTTTGATATAACCGGTGAAAATGGCTTTGATGGATTCGAGAGCACCACTTTTAAGTACGAATTCCTGGCAACCCTGGGGACGCAATATTGCAGACTTAATCCCGTCCACATCGTCAAAATTATTAATGTACAAAAGCTCACGTTCTTCGGGTCGATACATCCCGTCAAATTTGATCTCCTCTTCTATCCCCTGTGAAAATTCATGTTCCTGACCACGAAACAGCTCGGTGACACCTACCTGCACTTCAGGAGTAAGTGGCAAACGCAAAACGCGCATCCCCGTGATATTGGTTAAAGCAAAGATATTCAGTGTCTGCGCTAATTGATTCATCTGGCCTCCGGGCAAATATTTTGTTTAGTTGAACAAATCGCCTGTATTGTAGCGATGTTCATGTATCAAGGTTAAGGCAAAATGCGATAGAAACACTTGTCCGGGGTTAAGCCTTGGTTATTATCGATGCCGTCATTCATTGCTACATTCAATTTTTCCAGGCTTTCATCAGGGTGGGTTGGAGATTGAACAGCAGCAGGATGAGTATAAGTATAACCTGTTATTGTTTAAGCAAAATTTTGACTTCCGCAGGATATATGTCTACGATTCATACACCTTAATTATTGCAGGGGTTATTTGTATGCCTAAATTGCTTTGTTTACATACCGGTATTGTCAGTTTTCTCAGCGCAACGTGCCTATTTATCACCCTCGCCGTTTACGCCGATAAAACACCTGCTGCAGAAGTATTGCAATTGGGTTCAGTCGCCATGGACATTCCGGCAGAAATGGTCAAGCGCCTGACACCTTTAACTAAATATTTGAGCAGCAAAACCGGGCTTACCGTTAATTTTCACGCCTCACCCAATCTGGACACCGCAGTCGAAGACTTGGGTGCAAATACCACCCAGATCGCTTATCTGACTCCAGCCGCGTATCTTGAAGCCCATGAAAAATATGCAGCGATACCACTTGTCAACCCATTAAACAAAGGGAAAAGTACGTTCAACTTAATGATCGCCGTGCAAAAAGACAGTGCTATCAAATCGATTAGTGATCTACGTGGTAAGAAATTCGCATTTGGTGACAAAAAAGCCAAGCTCCAGCCGGCAGTTGTCGAGAATGCGGGTATCAAGCTGGAAGAATTTGCATCTTATGATTATCTAAATCATTATGACAACATTGCCAAGGCTGTCATCAATGGTGATTTCGATGCAGGCATTCTGAAGGATACCGTGGCGGAAAAATTTGCAGCGCAAGGCTTGCGTATTATTCACACCTCTCCTCCCCTGCCATCCTATGTTTTCGCGGTTAATAAAAACCTTCCTCCGAAAGTCATAGCCAAACTTAAACAGGCCATGCTTGAACTCAAGAGTGACACTGAAGAAAACAAAGCGATATTAGGTGCTCTTGAAAAGGGTTACGACGGATTTGAGGCTGCCAATGATAAGGACTTCGACGAAATTAGAAAGCTGCTTGCGCACGCAAAGGGCAAGAAATAAATCCCGCAACTAATGCTGCTTCATAGCCCATAACACGTGCTCCCGCACCAAATCCGAAGGGTGATGCAAGCGTGTTTGCAAAGCGCTTTGCACTTTTTCACTGGTCGGTGCATTCCCCAAAGCAACAGCAATATTTCTCAACCATTGCTCGTGCCCAATACGATAAACCGCACTTCCGGCAAATTTATTCCGGAATATATCTTCGTCCCAGGCAAACAAATCAACGAGTGATGCATCGTCCAACCCATGCCTTATCCCAAAATCCGGTTCCAGTGATTTTTGCGCAAAGCGGTTCCACGGGCAGGCTAGCTGACAGTCATCGCAGCCGTATATACGGTTACCTATACTCTTCCGGAACTCTTCCGGAATGCTGCCTTTCAACTCAATTGTGAGGTAAGAAATGCAACGTCGAGCATCCACCTGGTAGGGTGCAATAATGGCCTGTGTGGGACATATATCGATACAAGCCGAGCATGTTCCGCAGTGATTTTGTTGCTTTCCCTGATCTGATGACTCCGCCTCTGCTGACTCCGCATCTGCTGTTAAAGGCAGGTCTGTGTAGATTTCACCCAGAAAAAAATATGAACCATGCTCACGTGTCAGCAGCAGGGTATGCTTGCCACGCCAACCCAGGCGTGACTTCTCGGCGAGCTCCACTTCCAGCACCGGCGCACTGTCGGTAAAGACGCGATAATTGCCGCTACCCGCCTCGGCGCGAATTTTTTGCACCAACTGCTCCAGCCGATTGCGCAATACCTTGTGATAATCGCGTCCCAGGGCATAGCGAGAAATAAACGCGCGCTCTCCGTCTTCAATCACCTCCCAGGCATCCTTTGCATCAGACGGGTAATAATTCATACGCACCGATATCACACGCGCCGTACCCGGGACTAAATCCGCCGGTCGGCTGCGCTTGCTACCGTGTTTTGCCATATAATCCATCGCGCCGTGATAACCCCGCGCCAGCCATTGTCGCAAACGTGTTTCAGCCTCACCCAAACGAGTATCGCTAATGCCCACAGCCTGAAAGCCAAGATCGATACCCCATTGTTTTATTTGGAAGGCCAGGGTCGCGTAATTATTCTCTTGAGGAAGCTTGTTTTGCATACATCAGATGATAACCGAAGTGGCGCAAGCAGGCATTCCGCTGTTGGGCGGGAGCTTGCAATAAGTCTGCCGGATGAAGCCGCAACGGCCGTATTTGCCGCGCGCCTGGCCAAAAATCTGACGCCGGGTCTGGTGATCTATCTGCGTGGTGATCTGGGGGCGGGAAAAACCACGCTGGTACGTGCCTTGCTAAACGCGCTTGGATATCAGGGCCGCGTAAAAAGCCCAACCTATACCCTGCTGGAGCACTACGAAATTGCGGGGTTAAGCTTGCGCCACTTCGATTTATACCGTTTTCGCGATGCCTCAGAATGGGAAACCGCCGGTTTCAGCGATGAGTTCAACGGTGTCAATATTTGTCTGCTGGAATGGCCCGAGCAAGCGGCCTGCTCAGTGCCTACGGCAGATGTGGAAATTATCTTCGAAATTCTGCCTGAAGGGCGTAATATAAGTCTGCATGCACATACAGATACAGGGAACAAATGCTTAAACAGCTTGTACAAATAAGCACGATCGTTTACATATCGTGGATTACCCAGGCACACGCCGCTGTGAGTATCAGCGCCATACGCGTATGGCCTGCACAGGATTACACACGTATTACCATCGAATCGAATCAGGCCATACGCTATAACCAATTCACGATTAAAAACCCTGAGCGCCTGGTCATTGATCTTGAACAGGTAGACATCAGTGATGTCTTGAACAGTCTGATTAACAAAATCGGAAATGATGATCCATATATAAAAAGCGCTCGAGTAGGCCGGTTTAAGCCCGGTGTCGTGCGCGTGGTACTCGATTTAAAAACCGAGGTCAAACCACAACTGTTCAACCTCAAGCCGGTTGCGGATTATGGCCATCGCCTGGTGCTCGATGTGTATCCAGCCCAGCCTGTCGACCCGATAATAGCCTTGTTGCAATCAAGTGGAATCACGGTCCACGAAGTAGCACCAGACATGGCAAGCATGCCAGCCATGGCAGGCAATACCGAACCTGAAAACAAGTTATCCGTTGATCCGTCTCAACCAATAGCTGCAGTTGCCCCGCCAACTGCCACGCCGGAAAAAATCCCACCTCATGGCCGTCCGGAGCGGGCTGGTCGCATCCTGATTGTCGCGGTGGATGCAGGGCATGGCGGCGAAGATCCCGGTGCACACGGACGCAGTGGCACACGTGAAAAAAATGTCACGCTAGCCATCGCCCGCAAGCTCAAGGCACAAATCGATGACACGCCGGGCATGCGTGCCTTGTTAATACGCGATGGCGACTATTTTATCCCGCTGGGAGGACGTGTGGTTAAGGCGCGCCAGGCCCACGCCGACCTGTTTGTTTCTATTCATGCGGATGCTTTCGTCAAATCCAATGCGCGCGGTTCATCGGTGTTTGCCCTGTCGGAGCGAGGCGCCACCAGCACGACAGCACGCTGGCTGGCCAAGAAAGAGAACGAGGCCGACCTCATAGGCGGCGTGAACATCGCGGAGAAAGATCCCTATCTCGCACGCACGCTGCTAGACCTGTCGCAGACCGCCACCATCAGCGACAGCATGAAACTGGCCAAGCACGTGCTGGGGGAATTGGGCGGCATTAACACCCTGCACCGTGGCCGCGTCGAGCAGGCCGGATTCGCCGTACTGAAGTCACCCGACATCCCCTCGATACTGGTCGAGACGGCCTTTATCAGCAATCCTGCGGAAGAAAGCCGCCTGAATGATAACAACTACCAGGAGAAAATGGCGTTTGCAATTCTCGGCGGCATCAAACACTACTTCTCGAAAAATCCAGCCCTGTCCAAACAAAAAATCGCACAGACCGAATAAGTTCAGGACGCTTCCAAAAATTCAGGTGTGCGGCAATTTGTCGCACACTGCCTAAAAAATCTTCTCATATAATCCCGGATCATTAATTTTTGAGCGAGAATTTCATGGCTGTAAATATCCAACGCCTTTGTGCCTGCAGCCTCGCATTGTTTGCCGCGATTGTCAGCAATCAGGTGCAAGCCAGTTGCGGCAGCACCTATTGTTCTATCAATACCGACTGGAATGAGCAAGGTAACAGCCGTCCGGGCTGGAGCACAGATTTTATTTATAGCTACAGCCGCGCAGACACCTTGCGATCGGGCAGTGATAAAATAAGCGCTGATCCCACGGCATACCCATACAACACTGGAATCGAAACGGAAAACTTGCGCACCATCAACCAGCTCGTCACCGCCAGCCTGGACTATATCCTTGATGAGCATTGGGGCGCCATGTTGCAACTACCTTATGTAATGCGCAACCATACTCATTCAATCGGTGATCCCGATCCTGCTTTGGTCACGACAGAAAGCTTCACCGCCAACTCCCTTGGCGACATTAAACTGATTGGGCGTTACCGCTGGGACACCGGCATGGACAATCATTCGGGGATGGGTATCAAGTTCGGCTTGAAGCTGGCGACAGGTCGCACAGACTTTGTGATGAACACGGGCGTATTGCCCGATGAAGTCAGCCTGCAACCGGGGAATGGCAGCACCGACCTGATTCTTGGCGCATTCTGGAATCAAAATATGCCGGGAAGTTCATGGAGCTGGTTCACACAAGGCACGATTCAGAACTCTGTTTCTTCCATCGAGCAGTTTCGCCCGGGCAACAAAATCAATCTCGATGCCGGTACTCGTTACGCCTTCAATAATGCACTGAGCGGACTGTTGCAGATCAATGCGCAGTGGAGCGATGTTGACACGGGCAGCGCTGCATTTCTGTCACCGCTGACAGGCGCGGCCGGCAGCGGTATGAAAAGTGTCGCTATCACGCCCGGAGTGACTTATGCATTCACCCCTGTAACACAACTGTATAGCCTGGTGCAAATACCCGTTTATCAGTACGTAAACGGCGAACAACTTACTTATAATTACTCTGTCTCGATGGGCATCAGCCACCATTATTAAGCCATTGCAATACACCAGCACCGGCCACATTGCCACTGGCAAAGCACGCTGTCAGCAGATAACCGCCGGTTGGCGCTTCCCAGTCCAGCATTTCACCGGCACAGAACACTCCCGGTATTGTGCGTAACATCAAGCGAGCATCAAGTGACTCAAAAGGCACTCCACCCGCACTGCTGATTGCCTCTTCCAGTGGGCGTGGCGCAACCAGTTTTATGGGTAACGCCTTGATCGACCGGGTCAGCATCCGCTGATTGGCAAAGTCTTCTGCAGATATACATTCGCGGAGCAGGGCGGTCTGCACACCCTTAATCCCCACCCTGCTTTGCAGATGGCTGGACAAGGAGCGTGAGCCCCGCGGGTGAGATACCTCGGCCTGCACCCGCGCTTCGTCTTTTCCGGGGGTCAGATCAATATATATAGTTGCCGATCCGTTGGCAGCAATCGCGTCGCGCAGGGGAGCCGACAGGGCATAGATCAAGCCGCCTTCAATTCCTGTAGCCGTCACCATGCAATCACCCTGCTTGCGATACACCTGGCCTGCTGCACTGGTAAAGCTGATCACGACTGCTTTTAGCGGGTGACCGGCAAAGTGTGTGCGAAAATATTCGCTCCAGCCCGCATCAAAGCCGCAATTGGCTGGACGCAAGGGCGTTACTGCCACACCGCGCTGCGCAAGCAAAGAGAGCCAGGAACCGGTGCTGCCCAGTTGCGGCCAGCTGCCGCCGCCCAGCGCCAGCAGCACTGCGTGTACAGAATTTGTTTTTTCGATTATCCCCTCTCCCGCAGGCGGGAGAGGGTTAGGGAGAGGGTGATTAGATTCAACCCTTACCCTGCGCACACCCGCCGGCGTATCAAACAAAAGCTCCCCATCAACACCCCACCCCATCCAGCGGTGGCGCATATGGAAACTCACCCCATTTTCGCGCAGGCGATGTAGCCAGGCACGCAACAAGGGTGCTGCTTTCATATCAGTTGGAAACACTCTGCCGGAAGAACCTACAAAAGTCTCAACCCCCAGGTCATGTATCCACTCGCGCAGATCACTCGGAGAAAATGTCTCAAGCAGAGGTTTGATGTAGCCACGGCGCATGCCGTATCGATCAAGAAAGGATACCAGAGGTTCAGAATGAGTGATGTTCATGCCACCCTTGCCCGCCATCAGGAACTTGCGCCCAACCGAAGGCATGGCATCGTATACGTCCACACGCACTCCACTCCGGCTCAATACCTCCGCAGCCATCAGACCAGCCGGTCCGCCACCAATAACAGCAACCGACCAAGTGTTAGATTTATTGAATTCGGACATGAAATTAAGGTAGCAGAAAAAAATTTAAATATTCAAATTGATAGCTATGGCTTTACTGAAGCACCTTTATTGTTGTGAAAACGCAGAGTGGCTGACAGCTTTGTGCCCATTTGAGATAGTCGAGCTTGAGAATAGCTTGCCAGAAAGCCGTCGTTCACGATTGATCCAGCCAAATTTGCTCCCCCACCCTAGCCCTCCCCCGGTGGGAGAGGGAACACAAGTATCGCCATTTAAATTTCATTGCAATCACACATTGCAACTGGCCAGCATAAACAAGCATCAAAACAAATTTTTCTTGTAGAAACTCCTTCCGGACCTGTCCCCTCTCCCACCGGGGGAGGGCTAGGGTGGGGGAGCGACCCATGCGTCAACTACTGTTGAAAGGGGGACAAGATAAGAATGGTATCGTGGAGTTCGCATGGTTGCCCTTAACCCTTCTATTCATAAGTATTGCGGCTATCAGATATCCGTCATTCGCGAACGGCAGTTATTGGCCGTTAGTGTCAATGCACTTTTGTGTCCTATCAAACGGACTCAATGTACTGCTTGTGCCACCAGGCGCACGCCCAAAGCTGCACAAACACGGCTTATGGTGTCAAAACGTGGCTGTGCATCAGGCCTCAGTGCTTTGTATAATGCTTCACGGGTGAGACCTGATGCTTTTGCAATTTCAGTCATACCACGAGCACGGGCAATATCACCCAGCGCAGAGGCAAGCAAGGCTGGATCATTCGCCTCAATAATATTTGTCAGATAAGCTGCAATCGCATCTTCGCTATCAAGATAGGGTGCTACTTCAAACTCGGGTAGATCAACAACTTTGATACGTTTCATGGTCTTCTCCTTCATGTTAATCTAGCCTCAAAGCCAATGCTTTCGCTTTTTTGATGTCAGTTTTCTGTGTACGCTTTGAACCGCCTGCCAGTAACACGATTACTGTTTTACCGTGTTGTATGAAATACACACGCCAGCCAGCACCCATGTGAATACGTAATTCTGATACACCTTCCCCAACCGGTTCTACATCACCCATTAAACCCATAGACAGGCGCTTAATGCGAGCTGCAATAACGCCGCGCACGTATCCATCAGTAAGATCATCGAGCCAAGCAGTAAATTCAGGAAGCGGCTTTATTGAATACATATCGAGAATGTAGTCGAACGATTACATAAAGTCAAGATGTTAGTGAGTGAATAAATGTTGTATGACCGCTCTTGAGAAACTTCTCGAGTGTCTGAAATTGGCCGAACTGACACTCTTAAACTGTATTACGAGTAAGCCGATATTACGCGGGGAACACCCCGGTGCTCAGATAGCGGTCGCCACGGTCACACACAATAAACACGATGGTGGCGTTTTCGACGCGCTGCGAGATGCGTACAGCAATCTCCAACGCGCCACCGGATGAGATGCCGCAGAAGATGCCTTCCTCGCGCGCCAGACGCCGGGTCATTTCTTCGGCAACTGGCTGGCCAACGTATTCCAGGCTATCAACATTTTTTGCACTGTAGATTTTAGGCAGGTAAGCTTCCGGCCATTTACGGATGCCGGGAATCTGCGCACCTTCCTCAGGCTGCACGCCTATGATCTGGATAGCCGGGTTAACCTCCCTGAAGTAACGCGAGCAGCCCATGATAGTGCCGGTGGTACCCATGCTGCTGATGAAGTGAGTGACTTTGCCCTGGGTATCGCGCCAGATTTCCGGCGCAGTGCCCTCGTAATGTGCCAGCGGGTTATCCGGATTGGAGAACTGATCGAGGATGATGCCGCGCCCTTCATCGCGAAGCTTTTCAGCCGTGTCGCGGGCCAGCTCCATACTCCCCGCTTTTGAGGTAAGAATCAGTTCTGCGCCAAAGGCACGCATGGTCTGGCAGCGTTCTATGCTCTGATTTTCAGGCATCACCAGGATCATTTTGTAGCCGCGCATTGCCGCTGCCATCGCCAGCGCGATGCCGGTGTTGCCGCTGGTCGCTTCTATAAGGGTATCGCCGGGCTTGATCTCACCGCGCGCTTCCGCATGGGTAATCATCGACAGCGCGGCACGGTCTTTTACCGAACCTGCAGGATTATTACCTTCCAGCTTGGCCAGTATGGTGTTGGATGTCGCACCGGGGATGCGCTTTAATTTGACTAGCGGTGTATTGCCGACAAAATCTTCGAGGGAGTGGTACATAGTCTTGCTTTCTTATGACTGGGTAACCAGCATGGTTGGTTGCCTACAACAAAAAATTACTCGTCTTCATCCTCATCAATATCCAGGTCATCTTTTGACTCTATAAGACCCTGTACATCATCCACATCCATGCCGTCACCCGCATTAAAGTTTTCGATGGTTTTGGCAGACAAATGCAAAACGTCAGAGGCTACCAGTTCGGATGAAAACTGATTGATTTTTATGCTCAGCACTTCCATGAATTCTGCAAACGTGGTGTCACTGCCGATTGCTTCATGGGTAATATCCAGCGCATTTTGCGCGATAGATTCGAAATATTCCTTAACCGCATTGATAGCCTGTTCGTCTAAACTCATAACAACCCCATATTCTCCTGTACGTTGGCGGCGAGATACAGCCGTTTAAGCAGCCTTGGCCAGCAAGTAATTCACATAACGGGTAGTGCCTTCATCCACGGTCAGGAAAGGCTCTTTATAGCCCACTGCACGCATCGCTGCCATATCCGCCTGGGTGTAGCTCTGGTATTTACCCTTGAGTTGTTCGGGGAATGGAATATAGCGGATCAACTGCTGCTGGTGCATTTGTTCCAGCGTCAACTTGCTTTCACCTTTTGTGCTGCGCAATGCATTAACCGTCGCTACCGCAACATCGTTAAAACTTTGCGCTTTACCCGTGCCCAGATTAAAAATACCCGATTGATCCGGGTGGTCGAGGAAGTGCATATTGACCTTGGCCACGTCTTCCACCGAAACAAAATCGCGCAACTGCGTGCCGTTCGCATAGCCTTCGCAGCCTTCAAACAGTTTCACAAAGCCATCAGCGCGATACTGGTTGAAGAAGTGATAGGCCACCGATGCCATGCGCCCCTTGTGCTGTTCGCGGCTGCCGTAGACGTTGAAATAACGCAGGCCAACGATTTGTGAAGTACGCTCACTCCAGCGGCGACGTACAATTTGATCGAACAGGAATTTTGAATAGGCATACACGTTGAGCGGCGACTCAAACTCGCGACTCTCGGTAAACTTCGGCCCCATGCCATAAACTGAAGCGGAAGAAGCATATAAAAAAGGCACTTCTTCATCCTGGCAAAAATTCAGGATATCCAGCGAATACTGGTAATTGTTTTGCATCATGTAGCGGCCATCCGTTTCCATGGTGTCGGAACACGCGCCCTCATGCAGCACGGCGGCCACGTCGCCATCGAACATGCCCGCATTGAGTTGCTCGCTAAAATCTTCCTTGCTCATGTAATCGGCAATATCACAATCGGTCAGATTCTTGAATTTGTCAGCCTGCTTCATATTATCGACAGCGATAATATTGCTGACACCGCGGTCATTCAGCGCCTTGACCAGATTGCTACCAATAAATCCTGCTGCACCTGTCACTATGTAATACATATATATTCCTTTTAATTTGTTTTTCAGAAAGTGGAGCGGTGCTGCGCACCTCAGTGGGAAGTGGGAAAGCCACTCCCTACTCCCCACTCACCACTTCCTACTGCATATCCTGAATAATTTCATCACGGCTAACCATTGCCGTCCCCAATTTTCCAACGACGATTCCCGCAGCACGATTTGCAATGCGAACAGCATGTGACCATTCTGCACCACATGCAATCATTACTGCCAGGGTAGCAATCACGGTATCACCAGCACCGCTGACGTCGAATACTTCACGTGACTGTGTGGGTTCGTGCAAGACCTCGTTGGCACGATACAGGCTCATGCCCTCCTCACTGCGCGTTACCAGCAAAGCATCCAGTTTCAAATCGGTACGCAGGCGCTCCGCCTTGGTGCTCAATTCTGCTTCATTTTTCCAGCCACCCGCCACTTCGCGAAATTCGCTGCGATTGGGTGTCAGCAGGGTTGCACCGCTATAGCGCGCGTAATCGTCGCCTTTCGGATCAACCAGTACCGGTTTGCCAGCCGCGCGCGCAAGTTTGATCATCTCGGCAATGTGCGTCAACCCGCCTTTGCCATAGTCTGAAAGAATTACCACGTCCGCATCCGGCAGCTTGGCGCGAAAATCGGTCAGTTTTTCATTCAATACTTCGTGGCTGGGCTGTGTCTCAAAGTCAATGCGCAACAACTGTTGCTGACGCGCTATTGCACGCAACTTGATCGTGGTGGATATCGTGCTATCGCGGTGAAGCAACGCGTTTACATTGCCATGCTGAGTCAGTAATTTTTCCAGACAATCACCCGCTTCGTCAGCACCGACTACCGAAAGCAAAGTGCAATGCGCGCCCAATGATGCAATATTTCGCGCCACGTTGGCAGCACCGCCCGGTCGTTCTTCTACCCGTTCAACTTTGAGCACAGGTACCGGTGCTTCCGGTGAAATGCGATTGACATCGCCAAACCAGTAGCGGTCCAGCATGACATCGCCAACAACCAGAATTTTTACCTTGTCAAATGATGGCAAAACGCTCATGCCATTTCTCCTATCTCTCTAGAAATATTTTGCAATGCCAGCAATGGATCTGCTGCCCTTGTAACAGGACGGCCTATCACCAGATAGCTGGAACCGTTTTGCAACGCCGCAGCAGGCGTCATGATACGCGATTGATCATCAGCGCTGGCATCTACCGGTCTGATTCCAGGTGTGACCAGACAAAAACTGCTGCCGCAATGCTGGCGCAACATGACTGCTTCTTGCGCGGAACAAACGACGCCATCAAGACCACAGTCCTGGGCAAGCTTGGCCAGACGCAGCACCGTTTCGGCCGGTGTTGCTGCAATACCGATATCCGCCAGGTCTTCCTTTGCCATGCTGGTCAGCACTGTCACAGCAATCAGCCTGGGTGGGCGGGTACTCACCGCTACCGCATCGCGCGCTGCTTCCATCATCTTGCGTCCGCCCAGTGCATGCACATTTATCATCCACACGCCCAAGCTGGCAGCGGCCTTGCAAGCCTGCGCTGTTGTGTTGGGTATGTCGTGAAACTTCAGATCGAGAAAAACTTCAAACCCACGCTGCATCAATTTTTCAACCAGTTGTGGCCCTGCAGAAGTAAATAACTCCTTGCCCACTTTCAGGCGACACAGGGATGGCTCAAGACGCGCCACCAGATCGAGTGCAGACTGCGCCTGTGGATAATCGAGGGCCACAATGATCTTGGGGTCGCTCATATGCGCAATCCGTTTTCTTCGCTGCGTCGAGGCGAATACGTCTCCCAGCCATGGCAAGCTGGACAATGCCAATAGAACTGGCGTGCCTTGAAGCCACAACTGGAGCAGTAGTACATGGACAGAGAGCGGGTGCGCTGATGCACCAGATTTTTCACGATCTCCAAATCGGATCGATTATTTTCTGTCACCTCCAGCAGGCGCGCTTCAAGCAGCTTGTCCAGACCAAGCAAAGTCGGGTTGCGATGCAATTCATTGCGTACCAACAGATACGCGGCTTCCGTTCCATCCCGCTTTAACACGGCCTGAAACAATACACTCATCAGATCATGCGATGGATATTTCACCTGGTATTCCTGCAGCAAAGTGATGCCCGCATCTTCAAGGTCAATCTGGCGATGTGCCACTAACAGCCGTTCTGCCACCAACTGCAGGTACTGCGGGTCCTGCTGCTCGATACGCTTCCAGATTTCTATAGCACTCTTTTGATTGCCTGCGGAGTTTTCATTATCTCCCAGCATGATATTGGCGCGTACAGAATGGGGATAAACTTCCAGAGCCTGCTCCAGATGAACGGTCGCCGCATCAATTTGTTTGCGCTCCAATTCAGAGGCAGCAAGCTCGCAATAAAAGGCGCCCGCCTCCTTGTTATGGGATTGTCCTGTCAGATTAGTCAAACGCTGGCATATGTCGATAGCCTTAAGCCAGTCCTTTTCTTTCTGGTATATTTCCAGCAAAAAATCGAGAGATTCTTTGGCGTAGGGTGAAGTCAGCAACTGTTGCAATGCGACTTCAGAACGGTCCAGAATACCGGCCTTGAGATAATCTTGCGCCAGTTCAAACAGTGCATGCTGTTTTTTATCCTCATCAAGATCTGCCCGCTCGACCAGATTCAGATGCATCCGTAGCGCCCTGTCGATTTCACCCCGTCGCCGAAACAAACTGCCCAGGGCAAAGTGTAACTCTATGGTCTGCGGGTCAACCTTGACTACCTCTATGAAAGCCTCAATTGCCTTATCCTGCTGCTCATTCAGCAAAAAATTCAGTCCCTGAAAATAGGACCGTGGCAGCAGACTGGATTCGGTCAATAGTTCCTTGATATCCATGCGTGCCGTCAGCCAGCCCATTGCAAAAAAGAGCGGAAAGACAAGCAACATCCAAAGTTCAAATTCCATAAGTGACAGCCCGGATTAAATACAGAAAATATAAAGGACTATGCAGCAATTATCACCGGCAAGCCCTTTACTCTTGCGCACTATTATTTTTTAAACGCAATTCACTTTTAAGTACGGTAAGTTCTTTACGCTGACGCAACAGACTGCTCAACGCAGCCAGAACACCCACCGCTACTCCCGCTGTAAAAAACAGTAACAACACCAGCACGAGAGAAGTATGCCACTCGTATACAAAAAAATAACTCAACACCACGGGCTGATTGTTCTTTACCGCAAAACTCAGCAAAATTAAAAACAAAAAACCACGCAATAGCCAAGTCAAATATTTCATGGGTATACCTATATCAATCATAAACTCTATGCAAAAACGGACTCACAATATTTTTATATTCAGCAAGTTTACATATTTTACACGGTACAAAAAAATTGGCGGCTCCATCTTTCGACAGGCCGCCAATTTATTTTCTACCCTAGCCTTCTCAACTGGCTCACCTTTTAACAGGCTCCCCTTTTAGCAGACTAGAGACAAGTTTTAAATCACCGTGGGGTAATCGACTCGTTCACGCAGCTCTTTGCCAGCCTTGAAGTGAGGAACGTACTTGGCTGGAACTTGCACCTTGTCGCCAGACTTGGGGTTGCGCCCCATGCGTGGCGGACGATAATTTAGAGCAAAGCTGCCAAACCCGCGAATTTCAATACGGTCACCACCGGATAAAGTTGTGGCCATACTATCAAGGATCACCTTCACAGCCAGCTCGGCATCCTTACCCAGCAATTGCGGAAAACGCTCAGCCAGTTTAACTATGAGATCAGAACGTGTCATTATTGCCTCTCTTTAACTATGCATCCGCCTTGCTGCTGGCCATTTTAGCCTTGAGCAATGCGCCCAGGTTGGTTGTGCCTGCAGAACTGCTATCTTCAGCAGAAAGTTTCTTCATAGCGGCCGTTTCATCAGCCTTGTCCATCGCTTTGATAGACAGGTTGATGCCACGGTTTTTGCGATCCACGTTGATGATCACAGCCTTGACGGTGTCGCCTTCTTTCAGGTGATTGCGGATATCTTCAACACGATCAGCCGATACTTCAGATGCCTTCAGATAAGCTTCTACATCGCCATCCAGGTTAATCACCGCGCCTTTGGCATCCAGAGATTTAACCACACCAGTTACGATTGCGCCCTTGTCGTGGCCCACTACAAAACCATTGAAGGGATCACCATCCATCTGCTTGATTCCGAGGGAGATGCGCTCGCGCTCAACATCGATTGCCAAGACAACGGCTTCCAGTTCGTCGCCCTTCTTGAAGTTGCGCACAGCCTCTTCGCCGGGCAGGCTCCAGGACAAGTCTGACAAGTGGACCAGACCGTCAATGCCACCGTCCAGACCGATAAACACGCCGAAGTCAGTGATAGATTTGATCTGACCCTTTACTTTGTCGCCCTTCTTGTGGCTCAGTTCAAAATCATCCCAGGGATTGGTTTTGCACTGCTTCATTCCAAGTGAAATACGACGGCGCTGCTCGTCGATTTCCAGAATCATCACCTCTACCTCATCACCAAGCTGAACAACCTTGGAAGGATGAACGTTCTTGTTCGTCCAGTCCATTTCAGAAACGTGGACCAGACCTTCTATACCCTGTTCGATTTCAACGAATGCGCCGTAATCAGTCAGGTTGGTTACCTTGCCGAACAGGCGTGTGTTTTGCGGGTAACGACGTGCCAGACCATGCCATGGATCGTCGCCCATTTGCTTGATGCCCAGGGAAACACGGTTCTTTTCCTGGTCAAACTTCAGAATCTTCGCTTCAACTTCATCGCCCACTGTCAACACTTCTGATGGGTGCTTCACACGACGCCATGCCAGGTCGGTGATGTGCAACAGACCGTCGATACCGCCCAGGTCAACGAATGCGCCGTAGTCGGTGATATTCTTGACCACGCCTTTAACGATCGCGCCTTCTTGCAGATTCTGCATCAGCGCTTCACGATCAGCACCCTGGCTCACTTCCAGCACTGCGCGACGCGATACCACCACGTTGTTGCGCTTGCGATCCAGCTTGATAACCTTGAGTTCCATCGTCTTATTTTCATAAGGCGTAGTGTCCTTAACCGGACGAATATCCACCAGCGAACCTGGCAGGAAGGCACGGATGCCGTTCACCATGGCGGTCAAACCACCTTTAACTTTACCGCTGACATAACCTTCAACGATACGACCTTCTTCCATCGCCTGCTCAAGATCAATCCACGCAGCCAGACGCTTGGCTTTTTCACGCGACAAGCGCGTTTCGCCATAACCGTTTTCCAGCGATTCAATCGCTACAGTGATGAAATCACCCACTGCAACTTCAAGCGCGCCGTTGGCATCTTTAAACTCTTCAACCGGAATGAAGCTTTCAGATTTCAAACCCGCGTTTACCACCACCATGCTCTGCTCGATGCGCACAACTTGCGCAGTAATAAGCTCACCTGCGCGCATTTCTTTGCGCGTCAGGCTTTCCTCGAACATCGTGGCAAAATTTTCCATTGATAGATCTGTCATTTTTGAATACACCTTAGAACAACCCGCCAAATAATTTGAACAGCGGGGTTAGTTAAAAAACCCAAACGAAGAGCTTCGATTGGGGCTTATACAACCCGACCAGGAACACATACCCAAGATCGGAGCGAAACTTGTAATTACTTTGCATCCCGGTACTGCGCCAGCACCGCTAAAACTGCCTGCTCGATGTTCAGAGCAGTTGTATCCAGCAAACTTGCACCCGGCGCCTGCTGCAAGGGAGCCACACTACGCTGGCTGTCGCGCTCATCGCGCAGACGTATCTCTTGCAGAAGATCGGAGATATTAACACTCATTCCTTTTTCCATCAACTGCTTATAGCGTCTTTCCGCCCGCGCCTCAGCACTGGCGGTCAAAAATATTTTGGTGGCAGCATCCGGAAACACAACCGAAGCCATGTCACGCCCGTCGGCAACCAGCCCGGGCGCCTGTCGGAATGCTTTTTGCTTGTCCAGCAACGCCGCCCGTACCGCAGGTAGCGCGGCAACTTTTGATGCCGCCGCCCCGCTCTGTTCGGTGCGCAATTCATCGCCCACCTTCTCCCCATCCAGCCAGATGTCAGCGCCTGCGAAGCGAATATCGATTTTCAGGGCCAATGCGGCAAGAGCAGCTTCTTCGTCCAGCGCGATTTCACTGCGGGTCGCAGCCAGTGCCAGCAGACGATACAACGCACCGCTGTCGAGATAATGGTAGCCCAGCGCCTGTGCCACACGCTGCGCCACCGTGCCCTTGCCGGAAGCGGAGGGACCGTCTATAGCAATAACCGGAATTGATTGGGTAACTTGTTTGAACATGGCAAAATAATCCGGAAAAGTTTTGGCTACACACTGCGGATCGTTGATACGCACGCCGGCACCGCCAAACGCAGCCAACGAGAAGCACATTGCCATGCGGTGATCGTCATAGGTGTCGATACCGGACTGAGGAGAGCGAAGCGAGGAGAGGAGGATCGAGGAGCGGGAGGCCGGAGGAGTGATGCGTATGTAATCGGCGCCCTCTTCTATCGTTGCCCCAACCTTGCGCAATTCGATAGCCATTGCAGCGATACGGTCAGTCTCTTTCACCCGCCAGCTGGCGATATTGCGCAGGGTGGTGCTGCCATCGGCAAACAGGGCTGCCACAGCCAAAGTCATTGCCGCATCGGGAATATGATTGCAATCGAGTTCAACGGCTTTCAGTTTGCCTTTGGCTGGCGCAGACGCTTCCATCCAGTTGTCACCCAGAGTGACGCGTGCACCCATCTGCTGCAGAGCTTCAGCAAAACGCACATCGCCTTGCACACTATTCTTGCCCACTCCTTCCACCCGTACCGGCCCACCTCCGATTGCTCCCGCAGCAAGGAAGTAGGATGCAGACGAAGCATCGCCTTCGACATAAATTTCTTTGGGCGAGACATAGCGACTGCCTGCCGCAACAGTAAAGTTACGCCAGCCATCACGCTGAACGACCACACCAAACCGCGCCATCATCGCCAGTGTGATTTCGATATAAGGTTTCGAAATCAACTCGCCCACAACCGACACTTTCACCGTGCGTCCCAACAACGGCAGCGCCAACAATAACGCAGTCAAAAATTGGCTCGACACATTACCTTTCACGCTTATTGCTCCCTCGCCCTGCAAGGGAGAGGGCTGGGGATAACCAGCGACTTGTCCGCTTGCGGGCTTAATCGAATGGCTAGTGGTTTGATCAGAGGGTTGGCTTATCTCCAGCGGCGGGAAGCCTGCATTCCCCTGATAGCGTATATCGGCGCCGAGCTGGCGCAGTGCATCGACCAGATCGCCAATAGGCCGTTCGTGCATGCGCGGCACACCGGACAGCACATAGTGCCCGCCTGCCAATGCCAGCGCCGCGGTCAACGGACGAAATGCCGTACCTGCATTACCGAGAAATAGCTTAGCATCCTTGACAGGAAAATCGCCGCCGCAGCCAGTTACGCGATAAGCGTTGTCGCCCAGTTCATTGACCTTCACACCCAATGTGCGCAATGCAACCAGCATGCGTTCCGTGTCATCGGAATGCAGCAAGTCGCGCACTTCGGTCACGCCCTTTGACAGCGCCGCCAGCAACAGCACGCGATTGGAAATGCTCTTGGAACCGGGCAAGCGCACCGTGCCCTGCGCGGACAGCAAGGGAGGAAGATCAATAAATTCAGGATGGCTCATGCATTGCTTTCGGAGTCACGTCATGCCCGCAAACAGGGATGACATCTTATTGGGTGTTAGATTTATTGTTGCGTCCAGGTGCTGCGAACTTTTTGCGCGAGACTGAACATCTCTTCCAGTTTTGCTGAATCGCGCTGCTCCAGTGCCTGGTGCAGCTTATACAGCTCAGCAGCGTATTGCTCGACCTCGCGCAGCAGCGCATCCCGGTTGGACAGACTGATATCACGCCACATCTCGGGGCTGCTGGCGGCGATGCGGGTGAAATCGCGGAAACCGCTGGCGGCAAAGGACAGCAGCAGGTTGCGGTTGTCGCGTTGCGCCAGATCATGCACCAGGGTATACGCAAGCAAGTGCGGCAAGTGGCTCACTGCAGCAAATACCTCGTCGTGCTGCTCTGGCGTCAGCTCGCTCACCAGCGCACCACAGGCTTGCCAAACTGCACGCACGCGTGCCACAGCCACAGCTGAATTTTCCGGCAGCGGTGTCAGCACCACTTTTTTTCCATGATACAGATCGGCAAGTGCGGCGGCAGGACCACTCAGTTCCGCGCCGGCGATGGGATGCGCGGGAATGAATTGGGCGATTTTGCTACCCAGTTGCTGGCGTGCGGTAGCCACAACATCACACTTGGTACTGCCACCATCGGTAATGAGGGTATGGGTACCAAGGTGAGGTGCAATACGCGCCAGAATATCTGCCATCTGCGCAACGGGTGTGGCCAGTAATATCAGGTCTGCATCCCGAACTTCGCGCGCCACTTCATCACCGATGCGGTCGATCAGGCCAAACTGCTGTGCCTGATGCAATGTTGCCTTGCTGCGCCCGAAACCAACCACCTCCTGCACCGCATCTGCTTTGCGCAAAGCCAAAGCAAACGAGCCGCCGATCAGACCGACACCAAAAATGACTACTTTACGGAACAGTGGCGTGGCCATTGCAATCCCAGTTTTATTTATAAATTGTAGGGTGCGCCATGCGCACCATGGTGCGTGTAACGCACCCTACGCCAGCCTCCCAACAGGAGAGCTCGTTAGATCTTACGCCCGATTGCACCGGCGATTGCACCCAGCGTAACCATGAGCTTCTTCAATTCATCCGGGGTCAGTGCCTGATCTGCATCGCACCAGGCTTCACACGGATTGGGATGCATCTCAACCAGCAGACCGTCTGCGCCCGCAGCAACTGCCGCCTGGGACAAGGCAGCCACCATCCATGCCTTGCCACCGGCATGTGAAGGATCAACGATAACCGGCAGGTGCGTCTCTTTCTTCAATACCGGAATCGCGGTCACGTCCAGCACGTTGCGGTAGTACGTTTCAAATGTACGGATGCCGCGTTCACAGAAGATGATGTTGTGGTTGCCGCCGGCCGCGATGTATTCCGCCGCCATCAACCATTCGGAAATGGTGGCCGACATGCCGCGCTTCAGAATCACCGGCTTGTTGATGCGCCCGACTTCCTTGAGCAGGTCGAAGTTCTGCATATTGCGCGTGCCGATCTGGATCACATCCACATCGTGCTCCATAAAGGTATCCAGCATACGGATGTCCATCAGCTCGGTCACGATGGGCAGCTTGTACTTGCTGGCCGCCTTGCGGAACATATCCAGTCCTTCCACGCCCTTGCCCTGGAAGGTATAGGGGCTGGTACGCGGCTTGAACGCACCACCGCGCATCAGACGACAACCGGCCTCGTGCACATACTGTGCCGACAGATCCATTTGTGACTGTGTTTCCACCGAGCAGGGGCCGGCGATAATCTGGATCTGATTACCGCCCAGCTTGATGCCGCCGATGTCGATCACGGTGTTTTCCTTGTGCGATTCGCGCGACACAATCTTGTATTGCTTCGCGATATGCATGGCGGACTCAACACCCGGCAGCGCATTAAACATTTCCTCACTCAGCTTGCGCTCGTCACCGATTGCACCGATCACGGTGCGCTCGATACCGCGCGATATATTGGCTGTCAAACCATACGATTCAAGCTTCTTAACGACCGTGCCAATTTCTGCATCGGTTACATCTCTACCCATTACTATGATCATTTTGTTTCTCCTAACTGTATGGGCTTTAACCACATAATAAAATTAACCCTGCAAGGTGCTCCCCCTCCCTAACCCTCCCCCATGGAGAGAGGGGACAAACGTGGGAGGCCCTAGACCCACAATGCACTCCCCCTATCTAACTTTCCCCCCAGAGGGAGAAAGAACAAACGAGAAAGAAATTAGCCCCTTGATGCCTGCGCCAGCGCAGATAAAAATTTATCGTTTTCAGTTTCCAGACCGATGCTTACGCGCAAGTAGTCTGCCATATCGTAGTTGGCTATCGGCCGCACGATCACTCCCAGTTCGAGCAAGCGCCGGTACACCGCGGTCGCGCCGCCTATGCGGAAGCTGATGAAGTTTCCATACGACGGAATATAGCTCAGACCCAGCTTGGTCAACCCGGCTGTAATTTGCTGCATGCCGCGCTGATTCAGTTCAAAGGTCTTCTGCACGAAATCCATGTCATGCAATGCCGCCACCGCCGCCGCCTGCGCGATGCTGTTGACATTGAACGGCTGGCGCACGCGATTGATCATGTCGGTGATCTGCTCGTGCGCAATCGCATAACCCACGCGCAAACCCGCAAGACCATAGGCTTTGGAGAAGGTGCGCGAAATAATCAGGTTGGGATAACTGCTTAGCCAGCTCACGCTGTCGTAACGCTGTGCCTGCGGCAAATATTCGTTATAGGCTTCATCCAGCACGACCAGAATATTGTCCGGCAATGCCTGCATGAAATCCTGCAAGGCTGCTACTGTCAGATAGGTGCCGGTTGGATTGTTCGGGTTGGCGATAAATACCATCTTGGCTTTGTGCTGCACGGCAGCCTTGAGCATTGCCTCAAGATCATGTCCAAAGTCTTTCGCAGCTACCGTTATTCCCTTGGCACCAACGGCCTGTGTGGCAAGGGCATACACGGCAAAAGCATGGGCTGAATACACGGCCACATCGCCCGGTGCCAGGAATGCGCGGGAGGCCAGTTCGAGCAAATCATTGGAGCCATTGCCCAGTACCAGATTGGCATGGCTCACACCATAACGCCTGCTCAGGGCATCCTTCAATTCAAAGCCATTGCCGTCCGGATACAGTGCAATGGTCTTGATCGCCTCGTGCATCGCGGCCACGGCTTTGGGGCTGGCACCCAAGGGATTTTCGTTGGATGCCAGCTTGATAATGCCAGTGATGCCAAGCTCGCGCTCAAGCTCGGCAATCGGCTTGCCGGGCTGGTAAGGTGCAATAGCGCGTATGTAGGCAGGGGCTAATTCTGTGTAATTCATCTATATTCTCATAATGGGCTGTTGGGTTACGCGATAACGTCGCGAACCCAAGTTGAATAACTTATATAGTTGCGACCGGGTATGAACCCAAAACTTTTACAAATGCCGCGACGCCTTTTAATTCCTTGAGCGCCGCTGCCACCTTTGCATCGGCCTGATGGCCTTCGATGTCGACAAAAAAAACATATTCCCACAATCCGGCTCGCGCCGGGCGCGACTCCAGCTTGCTCATACTGACTCCATGCCTGGCCAGCGGCACCAGCAGATCGTGTACCGCACCGGGGCGATTGGGGGCAGACATCACCAGCGATGTTTTATCACGGCCTGAAGCGGCCACATCCTGATTGCCTATCACCAGGAAGCGCGTGGTATTGCGCGGATCGTCTTCAATATTGGCAGCCTGAACTGCAATATTAAAACGCTCTGCCGCCTGCCTGCCCGCAATCGCCGCACTATGTTTTTCTTTTGCAGCGAGTGAAGCCGCCTCGGCGTTGCTCGCAACAGACACACGCTCCGCGTGAGGGAGGTGAGTATTCAGCCAATCCTGGCACTGCCCCAGTGATTGCGGATGCGAGTAGACACGCTTTATTTTCGACAGATCGGCATCCTGCGACAACAGGCACTGATGCACTGCCAGCAGTACTTCGCCGCACATTCTGAGCGGACTTTGCAACAGCAAATCCAGGGTACGGCCTATGGCACCTTCTGTTGAATTTTCCACCGGCACCACACCGTAATTTGCCTCACCACTTTCGACCTTGCGAAACACTTCGTCGATCGAGGCACAGGACACACCTTCACATGCCTGACCGAAACGCTGGATCATTGCAGCCTCGGTAAAGGTTCCCTGCGGGCCCAAAAAGGCCACCGCAAGAGGCTCCTCCAGCGCTCGGCAATGCGACATGATTTCAGTAAACAGGGTACTCACGCTCTGTGCAGATAACGGGCCTGTGTTCGCATCCACCATGCGTTGCAATACCTGCGCTTCGCGCTCGGGGCGGAGAACTGCGCCGCCATTCTTGGCATGTCCTATCTGCTGCGCCAACTTGGCACGATGGTTAAACAGCTTGAGCAGTTCATCATCGATAGTATCGATTTGTGCACGAAATTTTTTGAGTTCTTCACTCATCATTTAACTTTCCAGGATCTGATTTTCAAGCGGCAAATTGCGCACCATCAGCACCCCGGGTATTGCCGCAAGTTGTGCGATCAGTGCAGCAGGTATGGTGCTGTCGGTATCCACCAGGGTATAGGCCATTTCCCCGCGCGACTTGTTCAGCATATTATGGATATTGATACCGGCCGCTGCCAGCGCGGTGGAGATCTGCCCCAGCATATTCGGCACATTGGCGTTGGCGATGGAAATACGGAATGACGATTCGCGTGGCATGGCTGCATTGGGAAAATTCACGGTGTTAAAAAGATTGCCGTGCTCGAGATAATCGCGCAATTGCTCCACCACCATCACCGCGCAATTATCCTCCGCTTCCTGTGTTGATGCGCCGAGATGGGGCAGCGCAATCACAGCCGGATTACCGTGGTTCTTTTGCGAGGGGAAGTCGCATACATAATTACGAAGATGTTTACTGGCCAATCCCGCCAATACCGCATCTTCGTCCACGATAGCGTCACGGGAAAAATTCAGCAATACACTGCCGTCTTTCATCGCCTGCACACGCTTTTCATTGATCATGCCGCGTGTCCCATCCAGCAATGGCACGTGCAGGGTGACAAAATCGCTCTGCTTCAGCAAGTCTTCCACGCTATGCGCCTTCTTGACTTGCGCCGGCAGGCTCCAGGCTGCATCCACAGTAATCTCCGGATCAAAACCGATGACCTGCATTCCCATCCCGATCGCTGCATCCGCCACCAGGCGACCAATCGCCCCCAGGCCGATAATGCCCAAAGTACGCCCGCGCAACTCGATGCCCGCATAATTTGCTTTGCCTGCCTCAACCAGTTTGTGCAAAGTGGCGTCATCGCCAATGAGTCCCGCCGTAAAATTCAGCGCGGGAATAATATTGCGCGAGGACAGCAACATGCCGGTGACGATCAGCTCCTTAACCGCGTTGGCATTGGCTCCGGCCGCGTTGAACACCGGCACGCCGCGTGCGCTCATCTTTGCCACGGGTACATTATTGGTACCCGCACCTGCACGGGCAATCGCCTTCACGCTGGCGGGAATATTCATCTCCAGCATATTCTGCGAGCGAACCAGGATTGCGTCGGGCTCGGCAACCTCAGGACTGACAACATAACGCTCCGCCGCAAAACGCCTGAGTCCAAGCGGCGAGATTTTGTTGATCGTCAGTATGCTGAAAACTTTAGCCATTCTGCTTGGCGAACTCGGCCATGAATGTGGCTAATGCCTGCACGCCAGCCAACGGCATCGCGTTATAGATCGATGCGCGCATGCCACCCACAGAGCGATGACCCTTGAGTTGCAGCATACCGCGTGCTTCTGCCTGCTTGAGGAATTCACCGTCCAGACCATCCTTCTTCAGCGTAAACGCCACGTTCATGCGCGAACGGTCTGCCTGGGCAACCGGGCAGTTGTAAAAACCCTTGCTGGCGTCAATCGCGTCATACAGAACTTTGGCCTTGGCAATATTGGCTTTCTCCATCGCAGCGACGCCGCCATTGCGTTTCAGCCACTGGAACACCAGCCCCGACATATATATCGCGTAAGTAGGCGGGGTGTTGTACATCGAATCATTGTCGGCGTGAGTTTTGTAGTCAAGCATGGTGGGCGTATTAAGCGGCACTTGGCCGATTAAATCTTCGCGCACAATGACGATACACAAACCTGCCGGGCCGATATTTTTTTGCGCACCGGCATAAATCAGACCAAATTTGGACACGTCATATACACGCGACAAAATGTTCGAGGACATATCCGCCACCAGCGGCACATCTCCTGTTTCCGGTATCCAGTTGAACTCAACACCGCCTATGGTTTCATTGGTGGTGTAATGCAGATAAGCCGCATTTGGATCGCACTTCCATGTATTAAAAGCTGGAACATAAGAAAAGTTTTTGTCTGCGTTATCCACCACCACGTTGACCTTGCAGAATTTTTTCGCCTCGCTGATGGCTTTTTTCGACCATTCACCGGTATAGACGTAATCCGCCGATGCTTTGCCACGCAACAAATTCAGAGGAATCATCGGGAATTGCAAATGCGCGCCACCCTGCAGAAACAGCACCTTGTAGTTAGGCGGGATATTCATCAGCTCACGCAGGTCCTTTTCGGCCGCTGCCGCAATCCCCATAAACTCCTTGCCGCGATGGCTCATTTCCATCACTGACACACCGCTGCCATGCCAGTCCAGCATCTCGTCACGAGCTTGTTGCAAAACCTCCTGTGGCAATACTGCAGGGCCTGCGGCGAAATTATAAATAGTCATGTATAGCTTCCTTTGTATGATTCCAAATATTTATTCAGCGGCCTCGCCAGCTGCATCATCAGCAACATCAACCGAACCTTCCATGTCATCTTCAGGCTGGTCTTCAGGTTCGGCAATGCGGCTTAAACCGGCCAACTTCTCACCCTTGCCAAGATTGATCAGGGTTACTCCTTGCGTGGTACGACCCATCTCGCGGATTTCACTCACACGGGTGCGGATCAGCACGCCGTTGGTGCCGATCAGCATGATCTCATCTTCAGTTGAAACCAGCGTTGCATTTACTACTTTGCCATTTCGCTCGCTGGTCTGAATCGCGATAATGCCCTGCGTGCCACGGCCATGGCGGGTGTATTCGGCAATCGGCGTGCGCTTGCCAAAGCCGTTTTCAGTGGCAGTCAGCACGGTCTGGCTCTCGTCGCCAGCCACCAGCAATGCAATCACTTTCTGCCCAGCAGCCAGGCGCATACCGCGCACACCGCGCGATGCACGCCCCATCGAGCGCACATCATCCTCATCAAAGCGCACCGCCTTGCCGCCATCGGAGAACAGCATCACGTCATGTTTGCCATCGGTCAGCGCAACACCGATCAGGAAATCGCCCTCATCCAGATTGATCGCGATAATGCCGGCCTTGCGCGGATTGGCGAAATCGGACAATGGCGTTTTCTTGACCGTACCGAGAGAGGTTGCAAAGAAAATGAACTGATCTTCCGAGAACTCTTTCACCGGCAGGATCGCATTGATCTTCTCGCCCTCTGCCAATGGCAGCAGGTTCACGATTGGACGGCCACGCGCAGTGCGTGCGCCCTGCGGCACGTCGTACACCTTGATCCAGTAGACCTGACCCATGCTGGAGAAACACAGGATGTAATCATGCGTATTGGCGATAAACAGGTTGTCGACAAAATCATCTTCCTTGGTCGGCGCTGCCTGCTTGCCGCGACCGCCGCGCTTTTGCGCAGTGTATTCGCCCAGCGACTGCGCTTTCATATAACCGCCATGCGACAAAGTGACCACTACATCTTCAGGTGCGATCAAATCTTCCATGCTCATATCATGGGTATGGGTCACAATCTCACTGCGACGCTTGTCGCCGTACTGTGATTTGATTGCGATCAGTTCGTCGGTGATAATTTGCGTCACGCGCTCGGGTCTGGCAAGGATGTCGAGCAGATCGACAATCTTATCCATCACTTCGCGGTATTCGCTAACTATTTTGTCCTGCTCCAGCCCGGTCAAACGCTGCAAACGCAACTCAAGGATTGCCTGGGCCTGAGTATCAGAAAGGCGATAAACTCCCTGTTTGGACATACCAAATTCAGCTGCCAAGGTTTCAGGGCGCGACGCATCGCTGACACGGCTCAGCAACTCTTCAACCAGCGACGAGCGCCAATCTTTGCCCATCAAACCCTGCTTGGCAATCGCCGGGGTCGCTGCTGCCTTGATCAGCGCAATAATTTCATCCACATTGGAAAGGGCAACCGCCAGACCTTCCAGAATATGGCCGCGGTCCCGCGCCTTGCGCAATTCAAAGATGGTACGACGCGTTACTACTTCACGGCGATGACGCAGGAAGGCGGCGATGAACTGTTTCAGATTGAGCAGTTGTGGCTGGCCATCAAGCAAGGCCACCATATTCATGCCGAAGCTGTCCTGCAGCTGCGTCATTTTGAACAACTGATTCAGGATTACATCCGGATTTTCATTGCGCTTCAGTTCGATCACTGCGCGCATACCGGACTTGTCCGACTCGTCGCGGATTTCAGAAATACCTTCGATCTTCTTCTCGCGCACCAGCTCGCCGATCTTGATCAGCAGGTTGGCCTTGTTCACCTGATACGGCAGCTCGTCGATAATAATTGCCTGACGATTATTGCCTTTATCGACATCTTCAAAGTGCGTACGCGCACGCATAATCACGCGGCCACGGCCGGTGCGGTAACCTTCTTTAACCCCTGCAAGGCCGTAAATAAAGCCTGCGGTGGGGAAATCCGGCGCGGGAATAATCTCGATCAACTGCTCGATATCCATCTCCGGATTTTGCAGTAGTGCCAGGCAGGCATCTACCACCTCGCCCAGGTTGTGCGGCGGAATATTGGTGGCCATACCCACCGCGATTCCGGTGGAACCGTTTACCAGCAAATTGGGGAATCGCGCTGGCAGCACCAGTGGCTCGTGTTCGGAACCGTCGTAGTTGGGTCCGAAATCGACCGTTTCCTTGTCCAGATCTGCCAGCAACTCGTGCGCGATACGCGCCATGCGGATTTCGGTATAACGCATCGCCGCCGCGTTATCGCCGTCCACCGAACCGAAGTTACCCTGGCCGTCTACCAGCGGGTAGCGCAGGGAGAAATCCTGCGCCATCCGCACGATGGTGTCATACACTGCGGTATCGCCATGCGGGTGGTATTTACCGATCACGTCACCGACGATACGCGCCGATTTTTTGTAGGGCTTGTTCCAATCGTTGGAGAGTTCATGCATGGAAAACAGTGCGCGGCGATGTACCGGCTTGAGTCCGTCACGGACATCGGGCAAGGCCCGCCCAACGATTACGCTCATCGCATAGTCAAGATATGACTTGCGCATTTCACCTTCAAGACTGACGTTCAGTGTTTCTTTGGCAAATTGTTCCATGTATGGCGTGACCCTTAAAAAAGCTTACAAAACAGCTTTTGATTTTATCATGCCCACCCAAATCGTGACAAAAAATAAACCGTATATTTGTTATTAAGTCAGGGAGTAATTGCGCACATGCCCGCATCAGTATCGCTTGCTCCCCACCTGGCGGCAGATATTTTACCGATAATCATTGACCCGCAACCACATGTTGCCTAGCATTGCGCGCCATGAAAACCACACAAACAACAAAATCACAGCAATGGCTGCTGTACTGCCGCCCCGGCTTCGAAAGAGACTGTGTGCAAGAGTCCCAGGGGACACCGCTTGAAGCCAATCTCAACAGCGGATTTGTCATCGTGCAGGGCAAACCCCGTCTTGCCTTTGACAAGCTCAGCTTTGCCCGGCAACTGATCGCACTGCATGGCGAAATCAGCGAGTTACCCGAGCGCGACCGCCTTACCCCGCTACTCGCGGCGATTCCTGATACGCCGGAAAAATTTGGCACGCTTTGGCTGGAAACGCCAGACACCAACGACGGCAAAACACTGTCCGGCTTTACGCGCCGAATTCAGCCGTTGCTGGAAGAAAAACTACGCGCCAGCGGACATCTGCTGGATGATCCCAAGCTGCCACGCCTGCACATATTTTTCCCGGACAAAAATCGCGCACTTATCGGGAGCAGCGACCCGCGCAATAGCGCAGCAGCACCTATGGGTATCATCCGCATGAAAATGCCTTTTGAGGCACCCAGCCGCTCTGTGCTTAAACTGGCCGAGGCCTTCGAGGCATTTTTATCCGATGAAGAAAAAACACAATGGATCAGAACGGGCATGCACGCGGTAGACCTGGGTGCTGCTCCCGGTGGCTGGACCTGGCATTTGGTTCAGCTGGGCATGCAGGTTGTGGCAATAGACAACGGCCCGCTCAAAGGCGTGGTCGCCGATCACCCATCAGTCAGGCATCTGCGTCAGGATGGATTCCGCTATCGTCCGAAGAACCCGGTAGACTGGCTGGTGTGCGACATGATCGAGCAACCCGGACGGGTGGCCGCACTGGTCGGCGACTGGGTCGCCAGCGGCGCAACCAGTCGCGCCATTTTCAACCTCAAACTACCGATGAAAAAGCGCGTTGAAGCTTTGGCAGCAGCACTGGCCGGGGTACGCGAAGTACTGGATAAAAAAGGCATGAAATATCGCCTGCAAGCCAAACAGCTATACCATGACCGCGAAGAAGTAACGGTGTTTCTGGCCAAGATCAAGCGCTAAACAGGCACACCGCCCTCACCGCCATTAACGCAGCCACTCATCCCCAAAACGGGATTCGTTAAAACTGTCACGGATTATCCGGACTGACTGATGAATTATCCGGGTTGACCCAACCATCTGGATTTCCGGGGCAGCAAAAAGTAGAATCAACAAGCTGCAACTATAATCGACCATTTCGCCAACGGGGAAACCATGAACAATCAGGACGAAATTCAGAAAGCCATTGCCAATAGTGAACTTTACGATATTGGAGAATTCGTATTTACGGATTGGCAACAGGCATTCGACACCTATTTGCAGCTGGCAAAACAAGGCGACAGCAAGGCCCAATTTAACCTGGGCTACATGTATGCCAGGGGCGATCTCATGGAGAGGGACTACGGCAAGGCTTACGAGTGGTATCAAAAAGCAGCCGACAATGGCGACCCCGGTGCACATTACAACCTGTCAAAAATGTATGAGCGGGGCGAGTTTGTTCTGCCGAACAGCATCAAGGCCGAGGAACATCTGGCGCGTGCAGCCGAGCTTGGAGATGACCGCGCAAAAAACAGAACGGTGCTGGCCAACGCGAAAGAAGCCTTGAAGCACGGGGACCGCGAAAAAGCAAAATCACTTTTTGCATCTATTTCAGCCAATAACAAGGAAGCTGAAATGGGCGTCATTGCCTGTAATGCAATCTTCAAGAGCATCTACGACACCCGTATTGTGTACTCCTACCATTCGAGCGGTTCAGCCAAGAACAAGAAATTCTGGAAATGGGGAGATACCGTCAAAACCGAGGTTGATCTCACCATGACCAACCATTCCACCCAAAGTTGGCAGGTATTGGTAAAGGCATTAATCCGGGCAGGTAACAGCTCTGTCAACATATCAACTATAGCTGGTGTTCTAAAAGCCCATGAAACTCAATCCAATATCATCGATCCGGAAGATTATGGTGCATCCAAAATTTGTGGCGTGGCCGTCTACTCAGACCGCGAAGGTTCCGTAGACAAGCCCGTCTATTCATTCCACTTCCCTGACGTCAGCATAAAACCAGCTGAAGAAGAAACACTAAAACTTCCGAATAAAATCCTGATGGCACAGGATGAAATGAACCTGCACAACAAGACTGCCAAACCGGGCGCCTGCTTTGTGCTGACGGCGTGCTTTGGCTCACATGATGCGCCCACCGTGCTGGCATTCCGCCAGTTTCGTGACAACCATCTCTCAAGGTACAAACTGGGCAGACGTTTCATTTCATGGTATTACACACACGGCCCACAATGGGCCGGTTACATCGACAACAAACCCAGGTTCAAGGCAATATTCCGCTCGGTGTTTAAGCAATTGGCAAAAGTCTTACCCGGCTAGATTCACGTCATAATCACCCTTATCGCACACTTAAGTCTGCGCGCCAAGGCACGATATTTCAGGTCGGGGCAATATATCGCCTACCTCCGGCCCCTTAAAGTTTGACTCCCAACATTACCACGCCCCGCTTTTAAAGCGGTCTATATCGCGCCTTTCCTTCTTGGTCGGCCTGCCCTCGCGCGTTTCGTTTTGCGCTTGCGCCTTGCGCTGAAAGGCCAGTTCTTCACGTCGTTTGGCACTCTCCCCAGTTTCCTTGTAAAGTTTCTGCGCCTGCGGTGCCGGCCCGCGTTTATCCGACAGCGCCAGCACTTCAACTACAAACTGGTACGGCCCTAGTCGAATCGCGACCAGATCGCCGATATCAATCAATTTGGCTGGCTTGACGCGGGTTTCATTAATTTCAACCTTGCCTGATTCAATTGCAGCTATTGCCACCGAACGCGTCTTGAAAAAACGTGCAGCCCACAGCCATTTGTCTATACGCAACTTTGGGGACGCAGTATTTTTGTCGTGAGACATTACACACACTCCAGATTTAATCTTGTCAGGTCCGACCTTCCAGCTTGTCAATAAATCCCTGCAATTCCTTGGGCAGGGGTGCACTCAGACTCAATGGCTCACCGGTTAGCGGATGCGCAAATGAAATCGAGTGGGCATGCAAAAACATGCGCTTCAATCCCTTTTTCATCAACTCCTTGTTGCGCGCGAAATCGCCATATTTGTCGTCTCCCGCGATGGGAAAGCCAAGATGGGAAAGATGCACGCGAATCTGATGGGTACGTCCGGTTTTGAGTTGCGCCTCGAGCAGGGTAAATTCAGGCCAGCTTTTAACCAGGGTGAAAATAGTATGAGAAGCCTGGCCATCATCGCGCACCATCACGCGTTTTTCGCCCTGCGGGGTGTCGAATTTGTGCAGCGGCAGCTTGACGTGCTGCTTTACATTCCTCCATTGTCCCAGCACCAGAGTGTAATAACGTTTGTCACTTTGCCCTTCGCGCATGATTTCGTGCATCGCGGTAAGTGCAGAGCGCTTCTTGGCCAGCATCAGCACACCCGAGGTTTCGCGGTCCAGCCGGTGCACCAGCTCCAGAAATTTGGCTTGCGGGCGGGCGCTGCGCATCTGTTCAATCACGCCAAAACTCACGCCGCTGCCACCATGCACCGCCACACCTGCGGGTTTATTGATCGCAATCAGCGCATCGTCTTCATAAATAATGGGAAATTCTACTGCCGGGACATATTCCAGTTGCGCCGGCTCTGCGACCCGAACCGGCGGAATTCTCACCTGATCGCCCATTTTCAGGCGATAAGTCTGGTCCACGCGCTTCTTGTTCACGCGCACCTCACCACTGCGCAAAATGCGGTAAATATGGCTTTTTGGCACCCCTTTAAGGTATTTACACAGAAAGTTGTCGATACGCTGCTCGCAGCTACCCTCATCGATTTCAGCCCAGCTTACGGATTCTTTGCTTAAACCATTCATTTTGAATATACTTCGCGGCGCGCGTGTTAGAAAACAAGGTAAGCGGGATGTAAAATTCCCCGTATGCCTGAGTTACAGTGAACATAGAGCAGGCAGATATGCCGCCGCACCGTTCCAACCGCAATCCGGTTAATGTCACTCACCGGGACAAGCAGTGATAATAAATGATTTACGCGCTCAAAGCACCAATGGATTTACCCGTGCCGCCCATTAAACTAAAAATTAGCGGCACTTTAAGATAATAAAAGACAAGCTAGAATCGAGAACAACACCTTGCGCATTAGTTGGCATTTTAATTTCAACACTGTTAGCACGACACACACTCTCGCGCGCGGCTAGCCGCGCGTAGCCTTGTCTTTCCCCGTGTCAGAGCGCGGGAGAGAAAAATAATGAAACGCATGTTATTCAATGCGACACAAGCGGAAGAACTCCGTGTCGCCATTGTCGATGGTCAAAAACTAATAGACCTCGACATTGAGTCCGCCGGCAAGCAGCAATGTAAAAGCAATATTTATAAAGCAGTTATCACCCGCATCGAACCCAGCCTTGAAGCCGCTTTCGTAGAGTACGGCGGCAATCGCCACGGCTTCCTTCCCTTCAAAGAAGTTTCCCCCAATTACTACCAGAATTCCGGCGGAGGCGGTCGCCCCAGCATTAAAGAGGCATTGCGCGAAGGCCAGGAATTGCTGGTACAAATCGAGAAGGACGAGCGCGGCAACAAGGGTGCAGCGCTGACCACCTACATCAGTCTGGCTGGCCGTTACATCGTGCTGATGCCTAACAACCCCAGCGGTGGCGGTGTATCGCGCCGCATCGAAGGTGAAGACCGCAGCGAACTGCGTGACGTACTGGCACAGCTGAGCGTACCGCAGGGCGCCAGCATCATTGCCCGCACGGCCGGCATCGGACGCTCACTGGAAGAATTGCAGTGGGACCTGAACTACCTGACCCAATTATGGGACGCGATTGATAGCGCGGCAAAAACCGAAAAAGCACCTTCGCTGATTTACCTGGAAAGCAGTCTGGTGGTACGCGCCATCCGCGATTACTTCCATCCTGAAATCGGCGAAATCCTGATCGACACCGACGAAATTTACGAGCAGGCGCTGGCTTTCATGAGCACCGTGATGCCGGACAACGTCAATCGTATCAAGCGCTATCAGGACGACGTACCGCTATTCTCGCGTTTCCAGATTGAGCACCAGATCGAGTCAGCCCATGCACGCGAAGTCAGCCTGCCATCCGGCGGCGTGATCGTGATCGACCATACCGAAGCGCTCACCGCGATCGACATTAACTCCGCCCGCTCAACTCGCGGCTCCGATATCGAAACCACCGCCTTCAATACCAACCTTGAAGCCGCTGAAGAAATCGCCCGTCAGATACGCCTGCGCGACCTTGGTGGTCTGATCGTGATCGACTTTATCGACATGGAAAGCAATCGCAACCAGCGCGATGTAGAAAATCGTCTGCGCGATTCGCTGCGTTATGACCGTGCGCGTGTACAGACTGCCAAAATTTCACGCTTCGGTCTGCTGGAGCTGTCACGCCAGCGCCTGCAGCCCAGCCTGGAAGAAACCAGCTACTCTCCCTGCCCGCGCTGTAATGGCATAGGCCATATACGCGGTACAGATTCTTCTGCCCTGCACATCCTGCGCATCATTCAGGAAGAAGCAATGAAAGATCACAGCGCCTCTATCCACGTGCAAGTGCCGGTTGACGTTGCCACTTTCCTGCTAAACGAGAAGCGTGCAGATATTCACCTGGTTGAGTCGCGTCTGAAGGTGAATGTCACCATTATTCCCAATCCGCACATGGAAACACCACATTACACGGTGACCCGTTTGCGCCATGACGACATTACTGCAGACCATTTGCAATCCAGCTATAAACTGGTTGAAATACCAGCAGAGAAGAGCGCCACGACTCCGACACAAAACGTCAAGCTGCAACGCCCGCAAGCGGCAGTACAAGGCATCACGCCTAACCAGCCTGCGCCCAAGCATGTCGCGATAAAAGCCCCCGGTCTGCTGAGCAATTTCTTCGGCTGGATCAAATCACTGGGCGAAGAAGAACCGAAGAAACCAGCGGCGGCCCCATCACGCAACAATCCGCCGCGACGTGATCGCAACGAAGGCAATCGTCCGGAAGGTGGTGGCCAGCAACAGGGCAACCGCCAACGCAACAAGCCGCGCCGCGATAAAGAAGAGGCGCCTCGTAACGAGAAACCCGCACGTCAGGAACCTAAAGCACAGGAACCGCGTAAAGACAGGCCGCCACGTCCACCCCGTGTCGCCATTGAGAAACCGGCACTGGAAAATGTGGTGCCTGTAGCTCGCCCTGAAGGCGGCGAAGAAGGGGCTAGCCAGGAAAATCGAAAACGCGGTCGTCGTGGCGGTAAACGTGAACGTGAGCGTCGTGAACAACAGACTACCGAGCAAGTTGGCAGCACCCAGCAATTTACTGAAGCCAATGGCAATGTAGCTGTGGCGCCCGCAGCAACATTCGAGCAGCACGGTAATGAACCTCAGCAGGTGAGCGAAGGTCTGGTGCAAGTGGAGACAAAAGCATCTAGCCAAGTCAACACACCACCTGCCACCAGCGCCCCCTACCAGTCGCGTCGCCGAGCACGCCCGCGTGAGATTTACACCATGGAAAATAAAGAACCCCTGGTGCAAGTCGAAACGCATACGGATAAACAGGTGTAAAAATTGGCTCATAAAAACCCCGCACGGTTTGCGCTGTGCGGGGTTTTTTATTTGCAGCCTACACCCGCGATTCAATCCTGTGGGTCAGCGATCACGCAAACTCAAAATCGCTTATACCCCGCTTAAATGTTGCTTCTGTATATGCAGCAGCAAACCCGCTGCAGCATCTTCCACCATGTCCAGGACGCGCTCAAACCCATCCTCCCCGCCGTAATATGGGTCTGGGACTTCACGCTCCTTGTGCTTATTTGCATACTCCAGAAACAAGCCAAGACGATCACGTTGCGGCTGTGGGCAGAGTCTGTACAGGATCGCCATATTGGCATTGTCCATCGCCAGCACATAGTCAAAACGCGTAAAGTCTGCCACCTCAACCTGCCGACCGCGCAAGCCACTCATATCATAGCCACGCTGCCTGGCCGCGCGCTGGGTGCGCATATCTGGCAGATTGCCAATGTGATAGTCATGCGTACCGACTGAATCAATCAGAATCTGCTGCTCAAGGCCAGCCTCCTCCACCCTTGCGCGAAATACCGCTTCTGCCGTGGGAGAACGGCAGATATTTCCCATGCAGCAGAATAAAACAGATATTTTTTTCATTTCATTCCACCCCATTCATTCCGTGCATGATAATATTTTTCAAATTATTTTTCATCAACCGCTCTATTA